>Ga0335076_10002283_pt1 | contig 19012 bp, 17 predicted proteins | sample Lox_Sample_25_FD_206717 | JGI IMG/M metagenome (GOLD analysis project Ga0335076, IMG submission 206717) | Soil microbial communities from Loxahatchee National Wildlife Refuge, Florida, United States - Lox_Sample_2.5 | ecosystem: Environmental > Terrestrial > Soil > Wetlands | place: USA...
ATCCGCGGCGCTTCGCCACCGATCTGCTTGAGCGGTTCCGCGATCTCATTGTGCTGCAAGCGGTTCCGGATGCCGCGAGCCGCGGCGTGGTGGATGCGCCCGAGGACGTGCTGGACCGGATGCGCGATCAATCCGTGCGAATCGGCCCTGCGACCCTGACCCGGTACGCCGAGGTCGTGCAGGCCGGGCTGGGTGAGATGCGCGGTGCGACGGCGCCGCGTCTGCTGCTCGAGGTGATCTGCGCGCGACTGCTGCTGCCCTCAGCCAGCGACGCCGAGTCGGCGCTGCTGCAGCGGGTCGAGCGGATCGAGACGCGGCTGGGCGTGTCCATCCCCGCCTCCGAGACCGCCGCACCCCCGCCCGCTCCGGCGGCGGCTCCCGTCCGGCCCCGCAAGGAGGCCGCTGCGCCTGTTGCGGAGCCGGTTGCTGAGCCTGTTTCGGGGCCTGTTTCGGGGCCTGTCTCAAGGCCCGAGCCGAAGCCCAAGCCGGCGCCCGAACCGCCCGCGGCGCCCGCACCCGAGCCCGAATCGGCCTCTGCCCCCGGTGAACTCAACGCCTCGTCCGTGCGAACCATCTGGCCGACGGTGCGTGACAAGGTGCGCCAACGCAGCCGGACCACCGAGGTGATGCTGGCGGGCGCCACGGTCCGGGCGATCGAGGACAACACGTTGGTGCTGACCCACGCGTCGGCGCCGCTGGCCAAGCGGCTGTCCGAACAGCGCAACGCCGAAGTCATCGCCGAAGCGCTCAAAGACGCGCTGGGGGTGAGCTGGCGGGTGCGATGTGAGGTGGGTGCGGGGGCGCCCGCCGCGAGCGCCCCGTCGCCCGCCAGGCAGGAAACGCCCCCGGACGAGCCCGTCGACGCGGATTCGGCTCAGCGAGACGAAGAGGAACACATGCTTGCCGAAGCCGGCCGCAGCGAGCCGTCGGCGCGGCGGCGCGACCCCGAGGAGGTCGCACTCGAGCTGCTACAGAACGAGTTGGGCGCGCGTCGTATAGATAACGCCTAGGGCGTCCACCAAGGCCGCAGCGGCAGGCTGTCGTCACCGCGGGCGTCGGCATTCGCCGCCAGCACGTGGTGCAGCTGAAGGTTGTTCTGTTCGAAGGCCACGCGCGAGGCCGCCATGTACAAGCCCCACACCTTGGCCGTCGCCAACCCGACCTCGGCGACCGCTTCATCCCAGTGCTCGACCAGATTGCGGCACCAGTCGCGCAACGTCATCGCGTAGTGGTGGCGGAAGTTCTCCTCGTGCAACACCTCAAAACCGCCGTCCTGGACGTCGGTGACGATGCGTCCCGAGCCGGTCAGCTCCCCGTCCGGGAACACGTACCGGTCGGTGAATCCGCCCGCAAAGGAGGTCGATTTGTTGTCGTGGCGGGTGATGCAGTGATTGAGCAGCAGACCGCCGGTGCGCAGCTTCGACTTCAGGAAGCCGAAGTACGCGGGGTAGTTCTTGACGCCGATGTGCTCGGTCAGGCCGATGGAGGACACGGCGTCGAATCCCGTCTCGCCGACGTCGCGGTAGTCGGAATGCCGCACTTCAGCAAGGCCCGTCAGCCCTTCGTCCTCGATCGCCTTTTGCGCCCACTTCGCCTGCTCCGCCGACAGGGTGGCACCGATCGCGCTGACACCGTGTCGCGCCGCGTAGCGCACCATGCCTCCCCAGCCGCAGCCGACGTCGAGCAGCCGGTCGCCCTGCTGTAGCCGCAACTTGTCGAAGATCAGCCGGTACTTGTACTCCTGGGCCTCTTCCAGCGTCGCGTCGGGGTCCGGATATACCGCGCAGGTGTAGGTCATCGACGGACCGAGCACCCACTCGTAGAAGGTGTTGGAGACGTCGTAGTGGTGGTGGATGGCCTCGGCGTCGCGGGTCTTGCTGTGCATCACGCCGGCAGCGACCCGCCGCCACCGCGGCGGTGCCTCCTCCGGCGGCGGGGCGACGGGCAACAAGCATTCGACCCCGATGGAACGGACGACATTGGCGAGCACCCGCGCCGACGGCCGCTTGAAGTTGACCCTGTCGGTCAGCGTCTTGAGCAACTGGTACGGATCGCCCGGATGCACGCCGTAGGTCTGCAGGTCACCCGATACGTACGCGCGGGCAAGGCCGAGTTCGCCGGGGGCCGTGGCCAGGTAGGTGGCGCCCCGAGGCGTCCGAAGGTCCAGGCCCAGCACGGCGTCCTCGCTGCCCGCGGTGCTGCCGTCGTACGCGGTGAACTTCAGCGGGTGCCGCCCGGTCGCGGCGAAGAGCTCCAGGATCTCCGCCATGCTGAGCTTCCCGGCCGTTGTGTGATGGGGTTCTTTGGTCTCTCTAGTTGCTGTCATCGCCGTTGCACCGCCTTTGCGTACAGGTCCAAAAGACGCGAATCGGGATCGTAGGTCTTTTTCACGGTGTTGTAGGTCTCCCCGCCGTAGAGCTCGTCAAACTCCTCGCGGGTGTAGAAGGAATCGGAGTACAGCGACTTGTGTCCGTCGAGCTCGCTGACCTTCGCCTCGATGGCACGGTTCGTCACGCCCGCTGAGCTTCCCGCGGCGCCGGCGGGCACTGAGGACCAGAACCCGATGTTGACGTAGGTGTGATCCGGCCGCATCGGATACAGCGGCCAGCCGTCGTGATCGCGCAGCCGCAGCGGGCACAACCAGATCGGTGTGATGGGCACGTTGTCCAAGAACCACTCCAGGAACGCGCAGGTCCGTCCGACCGGCACCTCGACGTCCTGCACCACCCGCTCACGGGCCGGGCGGCCATTACGCTTCTCGATCCGGTCGGCGATGGCAAAACGCTGGTCCAGCGCGACGAGCTTCGAGTAGACGCTGCTGCGCCGGTACCGTCGCGGCCACCAGCGTCGCAGCCGCGGGTTCTGCGCCCCGAACGCGCGTGAGCACCAGAACCAGTCGGTGTCCCAGCGCCACAAGTAGTCGTGAATCGTCAGCCGGTCGTCTTTGGTGGCTTCCACCCCAACGGAGTCGTGCTGAATTGATTGGTAGTAAATGTTTTTCCCGGTGTAGTCGCTGACCGGTCCCGGGGTTTTGGTCCGCCGGCCCACGCACAGGTAGCTTTCGTCGGCGCTGAAAACCACGCCGTCCAAATAGTCCACCGCGGTGCCGCCCTGTCCGCCGGTGTCGATGATGCGCTCCATCGCCGCGACTAACTCGGGCAGCGAGCGAAATCGGACGTGGCGCAGCGCCACAAACGGCGCGACGGGCTCCAGCTCGATCCGAAGCCTTGTCGAATACCCCAGTGTCCCATAGGAATTCGGGAAGGCCCGGAACAGGTCGGGATGCTGGGAGCGCGACGCGGTGAGCAATTCGCCAGCGCCGGTGAGGATGTCCATCTCCAGCACCGATTCGTGTGGCAGGCCGTTGCGAAACGACGCCGACTCGATACCCAGGCCGCTCACCGCACCGCCGAGCGTGATGGTCTTCAGCTGCGGGACCACCAAGGGCGAAAGACCGTAAGGCAGGGTCGCGGCCACCAGGTCCTCGTAGGTGCACATGCCGGCCACGTCGGCGGTGCGGTTTTCGGGATCGACATCGAGGACGCCGGTCAGTCCGGAGGTATCCAGACCGCGCGTATCGCGTTTGGCGCGGGCGCGGAACAGATTTGAGGTGGGCTTGGCGAGCCGGACGGCGGACGTCGGGGGGATGGATCGATAACTCGCCATCAACCGGTCAACGCCCGCTGCGTGAGCCGAGAGTGCAGATCCAGGGACAGGCACCACATATACCCTAGTCTTCGAAAACAGCCCGTGCACCCGCGCGCGGGGGGATCACAAAGACATCGAAACAGGGGTCGGGCCTGATGGGACAGGTGAGCGCAGCCAGCACGATCTTGATCAATGTCGAGCCCGCGGCCACCCTTGCCGCGGTCGCGGACTATCAAAATGTGCGCCCGAAGATCCTGTCTCCGCAGTACAGCGAGTACCAGGTGCTGCAGGGCGGGCAGGGAGACGGCACGGTCGCCAAGTGGAAGCTGCAGGCCACCAAGTCAAGGGTCCGCGACGTGCAGGTCGACGTTGACGTGGCCGGCCACACCGTTATCGAGAAGGACGCGAACTCGTCGATGGTCACCAACTGGACGGTGGCTCCCGCCGGGCCCGGGTCCAGTGTCACGGTGAAGACGAGCTGGACCGGCGCGGGCGGGGTCAAGGGCTTCTTCGAAAAAACCTTTGCGCCCTTGGGACTGAAGAGGATTCAGGGCGAGGTGCTGACGAACCTGAAGAAAGAACTGGAAGGCTAGCGCGCTTGGCCCTGGGTGGCCAGGAAACCCGCGACGCCGCGGACCAGCGCGTCGGCGTACTTTTGACGGCCCTCGGGTGACTCCAGCAGCGCCGAATCCGCGGGATTCTTCATGTTGCCGCACTCGACCAGAATCGACGGATACTGCGCCAGGTTCAGGCCGGTGAGATCCGAACGCCCGTACAAACCGTCTTGGCCGATGTAGTTGGCGGGCGGAATGCCCGAGGCCTGCAACTGGTCGCGCATGATTCGGGCGTACTGCACCGAGGGTCCGGCCTGCACCTGGTTAAGCGGCGGGGCCGAGTAGTTGACGTGGAACCCGCGGCCGGACGGCGGGCCGCCGTCGGCGTGGATGCTCAGGACCGCGTTGGGGCGCATCGAATTGGCCATGTTGGCGCGCTCATCGACGCAGGGTCCGAGCCCGGTGTCGTTTCCGCGCGACAGGGCGGTCCGGACGCCCAGAGCGTTCAACGCGGCGCGAACCCGCAGCGCGGTGTCCCAGGTGAAGGTGTGCTCCTGATATCCGGTGTTGGTGGACGTCCCGCTGGTCTGGCAGTCCTTGGTTCCACCGCGACCGGTGGGCACCTGACGGGTGATGGAGGCGTCATTCGAGCCGTTGTGGCCGGGGTCGATGAAAACCACCATGCCGGCGATGTTGGAAGGGACCGCGGTCGCCGTCGGCATGGTCGCCGTCGAGGCGGCAACCAGCGCACCGACCACCAATTTGATTCCGACACGCCTGCTCACTGGTAGGTCCACGGCGCAAAGGTAACGTCGCGCGGTCTACGCTGGGTGTTTCGAATCGCCCGACACCCACAGGCGAAACCAACTCGAGACCAAGATGCGAGGGGATTGTCATGCAACCCGGAGGCGATATGTCGGCGCTGCTCGCTCAGGCACAGCAGATGCAGCAAAAGCTACTGGAAGCCCAGCAACAGCTCGCCAACGCTGAGGTCCGCGGTCGGGCGGGTGGGGGCTTGGTCGAGGTCGTCGTCAAAGGCAGCGGCGAGGTGGTCGCTATCACGATCGATCCGAAGGTCGTGGACCCCGGGGACATCGAGACCTTGCAGGACCTGATCGTCGGCGCCATGCGCGACGCTTCCCAGCAGGTCACCAAGATGGCGCAGGAGCGGCTGGGGGCGCTGGCCGGCGGCATGGGTGCCCCACCGGCCCAACCGCCGGCGCCACCAACTCAAATGCCGGGGTTGTGACCGGGGAGCCGACCCACCACCGCCATGTTTGAGGGACCCGTCCAGGATCTGATCGACGAGCTCGGCAAGCTGCCGGGTATCGGGCCCAAGAGCGCTCAGCGCATCGCGTTCCACCTGCTGTCGGTCGAACCGCCGGAGATCGACCGGCTGACCGCGGTGCTGGCCAAGGTTCGGGACGGCGTGCGGTTCTGCGCGGTGTGCGGCAACGTCTCCGACGACGAGCGTTGCCGCATCTGCGCCGATCCCCGCCGGGACGGCTCGCAGGTGTGCGTCGTCGAGGAGCCGAAGGATGTCCAGGCCGTCGAGCGCACCCGCGAATTCCGCGGCCGATACCACGTCCTGGGCGGTGCGCTTGACCCGCTCTCGGGGGTGGGTCCCGACCAGCTGCGCATCCGTGAGCTGCTGAGCCGCATCGGTGAGCGCGTCGACGATGTCGACATCACCGAGGTGATCATCGCCACCGACCCCAACACCGAGGGGGAGGCGACGGCCACCTACCTGGTTCGGATGCTGCGCGACATCCCCGGCCTGACCGTGACGCGGATCGCGTCCGGGTTGCCGATGGGCGGCGACTTGGAGTTCGCCGACGAGCTGACACTGGGCCGTGCGCTCACGGGCCGCCGGGCGATGGTCTGACGCGGACGCCGTCAGCTAAATCCCGAGCTATCCGTGGGGATAGGCAACTGTCGGATTTGATAGCGCATGCGCCATCAAATCCGGCGCCAGCCACATGGCTGGAGCGCCGCTCCCGGGCAAACGGTCCCGTCATCTGGTCGCGACGGCGAAGTTGTCGCTGGTGTTCCACGCCGCTTCGAAGGTGGCGATGGACACCTGTTCGTCGCGGCCTGCCTTGCCGCCGCTGTCGTTGAGGTGCACCACACCGGCTGAGGTGTCGATGCCGATGACGACCACAAAGTGGTTTTCCTGGGTGCGGTTGCCGGCCTCGTTCCAGATGGTCTTGTCGTTGACCCCGACGATCACCTTGTGACCTTGATCCAGGTCCTGTTCGAGCGCGTCGGTATTGGTGCGGACCGCGATGGCCTGGATGCCGTAGTGCCGCAGTAGCGCTGGCAGGTCCCGGTTGCTGGTTTTGCCGGAGGGCCGATAGATCGGACCGGGGTGGCTGGCGCTCGGGATGTTCGCGGCCACACGGGTGATCTCGTCCTCGGTGGGCTCGCGGCCGGTGATCTGGCCGACCACGTCGGCCACCGCCATCTCTCCGCAGTCGTAATCCTGCTGCTGGTAGCGCCAGTACGGCGCGGCGGCGGCCGGGTCGCCGTGCATCCCGTCGCGGGCGGCGTCGGCCACACCGGCGAATGCAACAACCGAGCCGGCGGCCGCGCTCAATACGACCGCGAGCGCGGCCATGCCCGCCGCCCTGGCAAACCTGGTGCGTGTGGTGTTGCTCATGGGTTTCCTTTTCTCCGTCGGTGCCTCGAGAAAAGGTTGGGGGATGGCCCTATACGGATCCTTGAAGAAAACTTGGTGCGCCGCCAGGAAGGCTCAGGCGCGCAGCCGCTCGCGGCGCAGCAGGTCCACCTCGGGCAGCTCTAGCGGCGACAGCTCACCCACGACCTTGCTGAGCAGCAGGTCGGCCAGCTCCGGGTTGCGGGCCAGACACGGCCCGTGCATGTAGGTTGCGACCACGCTGCCTTGCACCGCGCCGTCAAAGCCGTCGCCAGCCCGGTTGCCTGCGCCCTTGAGCACCGCGCCCAACGGCGACGCCGCCGATCCCAGGACGGTGCCGCCGCCGTGGTTCTCGAAACCGGTGAGTCGTTGGGTCAGCCCGGCCAGCAAAGGCTTGCTGACAAGCTCGCCGATGGTGCGCACATCCTGCGGTGACGTGGTCGCGTCCAGCATGCCGACGCCGTCGACCCGTTCCCCCGACGACGTCTGGTACCAATGCCCCAGCACTTGGACGGCCGCACAGATCGCCAGCACGGGCGCGCCCCGGTCCGCCGCGCGTTGCAGACCGGGGTACCGCAGCAGGTGCCGGGTGGCCAGGCGCTGCGCGTAGTCCTCGGCGCCGCCCAGCGTGTACAGGTCCAACGACTCCGGCACCGGATCGGCCAGCGTGATCTCGACGATCTCGGCGGCGATGCCCCGCAACCGCAGCCGTTGGCGCAGCACCACGGCGTTGCCGCCGTCGCCGTAGGTGCCCATCACGTCGGGCAACACCAGCCCGATCCGCACCTTTGATTCAGCCATGGCGCCCCAGCGCTCGCTGCAGTTGCAGGAAGGCGGTGTAGTTGGCGACGACCTCCACCCGCCCGGGCGGGCACGACGCGATGGCCGCCACAGTGTCGTGCACCAACGTGTGCTCGACTCCCGCATACCCGAGGCGCACCGCCAGGTCGGTGCCGCGTTCGCCCGCGGCGACCAAGGGCCTTTCCAGGGCGGTCTCCTCGAAGTGTTCGAAACGCACGTCCCACAGCCACGACAGGTCCTCGCCGTCGGGCACCTGCCCGTTGACCGAGATGACCACCCCGGCCGCGTGCTTGTCGACCATCGCCAGCGCCTCCTGCCAGCCGGCCGGGTTCTTGGCCAGCAGGACCCGCGCCTCGTGCTCGCCGACGCGGACGGTCCGGTAGCGTCCGGCGACCTCGTCTACCCCAGATACCGCCGCGACCGCCGAGGCAGGGTCAGCGCCCAGCGCGACGGCGGCGGCGACGGCCTGGGCGGCGTTTCCCCGGTTCACCGCGCCCGGCAGCGCCAACCGCATCGGCAGGGCCAGGCCGTCGGGGCCATACAGGGTGTCGTCGTCGAACCACCACTGTGGGCTGGGCCGCTTGAAGTCGGCGCCGGTGGAGTACCAGTGCCCCTTGTCGCGGACGATGACCTCGCCGCTGCGCGGACAGCTGACCGAGTCGTTCGCCCACGCCCCGCCCGCGGCCACCCACACCACGTTGGGGCTGTCGTACGCCGCGGAGGTCATCAGCACGTCGTCGCAGTTGGCGACGACGACTGCCTTCGGGTGCCGGGCCAGGCCGGCGCGCAGCGTGCGTTCGATCACGTTGATCTCGCCGACCCGGTCGAGCTGGTCACGCGACAGGTTGAGCAGCACGATGACGCTGGGTTCGACCGCATCGGACACGTGCGGCACGTGCATCTCGTCGACCTCTAGGGCCGCCAGCCCGGCCCGCCGATCGGCGGCCAGAGCGGCGACCAGGCCGGCGTCCATGTTGGCGCCCTCGGCGTTGGTCGCCACCGGGCCCAGGGTCCCCAGGGCCGCCGCCGTCATTCGGGTGGTCGTCGACTTGCCGTTGGTGCCGGTGACGACCACAGTGCGCCGCCCGGCCCCGAGCTGGCGCAGCACCGAGCGGTCCAGCGTCATTGCGACCAGGCCGCCGATCATGGCCCCGGCCCCGCGCCCGGTGACCCGCGATGCCCACCGCGCGCTCGCTCCCGCCGCGAGCGCCAGACGTGCACGGGTGGTAACCACCCGCGCAGTTTAAGGGCGATCGCAAGCGCGGCGCTTTTTGCCGGGCGCGGCGGGTCGCCCTCGTGGAGTCAAGGGCGATCGCAAGCGCGGCGCTTTTTGCCGGGCGCGGCGGGTCGCCCTCGTCAAGTTGAGCGCCGACACGACGGCGCAGCGACCAGGTGATGTCGGTCCGACGTGCCATCCTCAGTTCATGAACGGGGTGTCCTGGGGTCGGCCGGCCAGCGAGCCGGGCGGGGGCTGGGCCGTCATCGACGTCGAGACCTCGGGCTTTCGGCCGGGTCAGGCGCGCATCATCAGCGTTGCCGCGCTCGGCCTCGACGCCGACGGTCGAGTCGAGCAATCGGTGGTGAGCCTGCTCAACCCCGGTGTCGACCCCGGTCCCACCCACGTGCACGGCCTGACCGCCGCCATGCTCGAGGACCAGCCGCAGTTCGGCGACATCGTCGAGGACCTGGTCGAGGTCCTGCGCGGCCGCACGCTCGTGGCGCACAACGTCGCGTTCGACTACGCGTTCCTGGCCGCGGAAGCCGAGCTCGCCGAGGCCGAGCTGCCCGTCGACAACGTGATGTGCACGGTCGAGCTGGCGCGGCGGTTGGACCTCGGGGTGGACAATCTGCGGCTGGAGACGCTCGCCGCGCACTGGGGCGTCATCCAGGAGCGGCCGCACGACGCCTTTGACGACGCGTTGGTGTTGACCGGCGTGCTGGAGTCGGCGCTCGAGCGGGCGCGCGACCGCGACATCTGGCTGCCGGTGCATCCGGTGACCCGCCGCCAATGGCCGAACGGGCGGGTGACCCATGACGAGCTGCGCCCGTTGAAGGTGCTGGCTTCGCGGATGCCATGCCTCTACCTGAACCCGGGGCCATACGTTCGCGGCAGGCCGCTGGTCCAGGGCATGCGGGTGGCGCTGGCCGCCGAGGTGAGACGCACCCACGAGGAACTCGTCGAGCGCATCTTGTACGCCGGGCTGGCCTACCGCGACGTCGTGGACGGGGAGACCTCTCTGGTGGTCTGCAACGACGCCGCCCCCGAGCAGGGCAAGGGCTATCACGCCCGGCTGTTGGGTGTGCCGGTGGTGTCTGATGCGCAGTTCATGGACTGCGTCGGTGCCGTCGCCGGCGGCACCAGCATGGAGGAATTCACCGACGCCACCAACGTCGAGCAGCAGCTCGCGCTGTTCTGAGCGAACCCTTGCATCACTACATCTGTAGTGCTAACTTCACGTGCATGACAAGCACTACAGGTGTAGTACACCGACGTTCCTGGTGGGCCACCTACCGTCGGCACGGCTACTTCTTCCGCCAGGCGGCGATGCTGACCATCTCGCTGGGCGTCGCCATGCACACCTGCCGGGTGATCTTCGGAGACGCGCGCACGCTCCAACACGTGGTGACGGTGACGACGGACAGGATCCTGCTCGTCCCGATGACTTACGCGGCGATCACCGGCATCCTGGTGTACCGGCGCGTACGGTTCGCCAGCAAACGGCATCGGGCCCTCTTCAGCGCATCGGTCGTCTACATCGCCGCCAGCGTGCCGCTGCACGTTTACCTCGACTATGTGATCAGGGACGTTTCGTTCGTCACGTGGTTCCCGATGTGGTTCAGCTACCTGTTACTGATCGCCGTCTACCCGGCGTTCCTGACGATGTTCTGGCGGCTGCGCTACAAAGACTGATGCCGTCGAACCCGGAACGTCGCGCGCAGATCCTCGACGCCGCGATCGGCATCCTCGCCGATGTGGGCGTCGGGGGTCTGACTCATCGCCACATCGATGACCGGGCGGGTCTGCCCGCGGGCACTACGTCGAATTACTTCCGGACGCGTCAGGCCCTGCTCGAGGCCACGGCGGCGCGCACCGTCGACCTGCACTGGCAGCGCGTCGAGTCCTTGCGGGCCGCGATCGGGTCGCTGACTCGCGACGGCATCCGAGCGCTCGTGACGCGGATGCTGTCCGACACCGACGAGCAGGCGCGCCGCTACACGCTGGCTCGGTTCGAGCTGTTCATGGAGGGTACGCGCCGTCCCGAGCTGCAGCCGTTCCTGACCGAGCTGCAGGCCGCGGCGGTGAAGGCCGCCACTCTCATCTTCGAGGCGGCGGGCTTCACCCCGACTCCCCAACAGATGGACGAGCTGAGCCGCCTGCTCAACGGCTACGTGTTCAGCAGGCTCACGATGCCAACCGACGACGACCCCGCCTGCCTGGTCGACCGATTGTTAGGCGCGTTCTTCCGGGCCTAGCGCGACGCGCGGTTGACCGCTGACACCACGGCCCGAAGCGACGCGGTGGTGATCGACGGCGCGGTGCCGACGCCCCACACTGTGCGCCCGTGAACCGAAGCCTCCACATACGCCGCCGCCTGCGCGTCGTCCCCGGAGCTCATCGCGTGCTCGGAGTAGTCCAGCACGGCCACGTCGAACCCGACGCTCCCCAGCGCGTGGACGAAGGCGGCGAGCGGGCCATTGCCGACGCCGACGATCTCGGTCTCCGCCCCGTTGACCTTGACGGTCGTGGTGATGGTGGTCGTGCCGCCGTCTTCCTCCGATGCGTCGACCCGCTGCTTGATGCGCTCCAGCGGCCAAATCGGGGCGAGGTACTCCTCGGCGAAGGCGTCCCACATCTCCTTCGGAGAGATCTCGCCACCCTCCCCGTCGGTGATCTTCTGGATCAGCTGGGAAAACTCGATCTGCAGCCGTCGCGGCAGCGCCAGGCCGTGGTCAGCCTTCATGATGTAGGCCACGCCTCCCTTGCCGGACTGCGAGTTGACCCGGATCACCGCCTCGTAGGTGCGTCCGACGTCCTTGGGGTCGATCGGCAGATACGGCACCTGCCAGAGCATGTCCTCGACGTCGGTGTCCGCCGCGTCCGCGTCGATCTTCATCTGGTCGAGGCCCTTGTTGATGGCGTCCTGATGGCTGCCGGAGAACGCGGTGTAGACCAGGTCGCCGCCGTAGGGGTGACGCTCGGGCACCGGCAGCTGGTTGCAGTACTCCACGGTGCGGCGGATCTCGTCGATGTTCGAGAAGTCGATCTGCGGGTCCACGCCGCGGGAGAACAAGTTGAGCCCCAGCGTGACCAGGCACACGTTGCCGGTGCGCTCCCCGTTGCCGAACAGGCAGCCCTCGATCCGGTCGGCACCCGCCTGGTAGCCCAATTCGGCTGCGGCGACGGCGGTTCCGCGGTCGTTGTGCGGATGCAGGCTCAGGATGACGGACTCCCGGTTGGCCAGGTTGCGGCTCATCCACTCGATCGAGTCGGCGTAGACGTTGGGTGTGGCCATCTCCACGGTGGCGGGCAGGTTGAAGATGATCGGGTTCTCCGGCGTCGGTGCAATGATTTCGCCGACGGCGTTGCACACCTGCTTGGCGTACTCGAGTTCGGTGCCTGTGTAGGACTCCGGCGAATACTCGAACCGCCACTGCGTGCCCGGGTGCTTGGCGGCCGCCTCGACGCACTTGCGCGCGCCGTCGGTCGCGATGGCCTGTACCGCGGCCCGGTCGGCGCGGAAAACCACACGGCGCTGCAGGATCGACGTCGAGTTGTAGAAGTGCACGATGGCCCGCGGAGCGCCGTCACACGCCTCGAAGGTGCGCTCGATCAGTTCCGGCCGGCACTGGGTCAGCACCTGGATCGTGACGTCGTCGGGAATGGCGCCGTCGGCGATGATCTCGCGGACGAAGTCGAAGTCGGTCTGGCTGGCCGACGGGAATCCGACCTCGATCTCCTTGTAGCCCATGCGCACCAGCAGGTCGAACATGCGGCGCTTGCGGGCGGGGCTCATCGGGTCGATCAGAGCTTGGTTGCCGTCGCGCAGATCCACCGCACACCATAGCGGGGCGCGGGTGATGACCCGGTCGGGCCAGGTGCGGTCGGCCATGCCGATGGGCTCGACTTCATCGGCGAAGGGCCGATACCGGTTGACCGGCATGGACGTACCGCGCTGGGGATTCCATTTGGGTTGGCCGGGCCCGGGTGGGCCCGCGGGTTGGACGATGGTCCTGCTGGACGTATAGGCGTCCTGGCTAAAAGACTCAGAGATGTTTGTCACGGTAGTTGCTCCGGGGATTGAGAGGGAACCTCAGACCGGCGCATCGCGAACTCCCGCGACGGGAAGCCGGTCTGGATCAGACCCCGTCGCGGCGTCCGAGGAGGAGCACCCGCTGCATGTTGTGCACTCTACCGCGCCGGGCCCGGTGACCGAAATCGGCGACGAGTTGTGCTTATGAGGAGGCCCGCGTCGCACGCCGCCGAGGGGCACCGGCCCTAGGCGCTTTTGCCCGGGGTTTCGTCTGGTTGATCGCAAGCGCCGGCCCGTTCGACGGCCCCGTCGTGTCTTTCAGCGTCACCCTGAACTGCATCGTCCGGTACGGCCAGCCCGTAGCGGTGTCCCACTGCGATACCACCAGCCCGACGCCGCCCGGAACGTCCAGCTGAGAGCCGGGCAGAACATACCCGCCGTACAGCTGGGCGACTTGATTGTTCGCAAGGTTTTGCGCGTCCCAGGTCGTCCCGACCACCGGCGTCTGGACCTCGGCTTCGTAAAGGTTGGCGGTCGGCGAGTCGATCGTGCGGTATCCCAGCGCATACGCCGATGAAAGGAACCCGCCGAGGATCCACGTGCCGGTCTCCAGCCTGCGCAAAGTCAACTCGCCCCAGGTCTCAGCGGGGGGTGTGATCGGCGTGGGTGTGTTGCCCCAGGCCCATTGGTTGTTGGCCCAGCCCCAGCCCGAGTACTTTCTCATGTCGTCGATGTCGCCGGGACGCACGCGCCGCAGGATGATGCCCTTGTCGCGCTGAAACCCGGTGGAAACGATGTACACCCAACCGTCGTCGGGGTTGTAGTCCCACGACCATAGCTGCGCGTAGCCGTTGTAAAGCGACGCGTGAAACGTTGCTTTGGCGCCCATCTCCTGCCAGGTGACACCGTTGTCGGAGGACGCCCAGATTCCGGTCCAGATCACATTTCCGAAGCCGCGGTTGACGATGGCATGCAAGTACATCGTCTGCCCGAAGACCAGCACATCGGAGGGAATCACGGTGCTGATGCCGCCCTGGTTCCAGGGTTGGGCGTCGTGGACGTACGGCCACAACTGCTGTGCGTAGTTCGGGTCCGCGCCGCCCGCATTCTCATACCGGATCTGGTTGTTTGTGTCCCCACTGCCTATCAGGGCGACCGGGGCGCGCCAGTCGCCCTGCCCTACGGTGGGGCCAGAGAAGGTATCTCCGAACACCGACACCAGCTTGCCGTTGGGTGCGACGGCGCTGACGCCAAGGTCGGTGCCGGTCACACCCCATGTGTCGGTGAGGCCCGGGCCGGTTATATCCCCCACGTAGCCCTCGACGGGCGGCACCGGTGTTGGAGGTGCCGGTACCGCCGCCGAGCCGATCGACGGCGAGCGCCGCGCGGCAGGCGGTGTGGTTGCGGCGCGCCCACTTTTGCGTCTCCACCGATACACCGTTGAGTCACTGACCCCGCTGTCGGCCGCAACCGTGGCGACCTTCTCACCGGAGCGCAGCCTCCGCAGTACCTGTTCGCGCAACGTCACCGCATCAGCCTTGTGCATGGCTCCTCCGCGAGTAGCAAGTTCATCCACGGTCCAGGATGCATTAGGCAACCGAGCGGCCCTGGTCAATTCGTCGAACCCCTCGACTCGACGACGACACGGACCGGCGATTAGATCGTCGACACCAGTGGGTAGGGCCCGTTCCATGCGAAGGTGGGACCGGAATCGCGCCAGAAGTGGAAGATCTCGCCGGGGCCGACCTCGCAGATCACCTCCAGGTTGCCCGGGTCGCCGAAATTGCTCTGGATCAAAGTCACCCAACTGACCACCCCCAGTTCGCCGCCGAATAAAGTCGGATCGCTCCATGGGTGATCGGGATTGTCGTTGTCGCGCCAAAGGTGTGTTAATCCGCCGCCGAACACGGGCGTGACCAGCTCGAAGTTGCCCTGAGCCCCGAAGCGGCTCTGGATCAGAGCCGGGTTGCCGGTCACACCCTGGGGCGGGGTGATCGGTAGGGAATCGGGACCATTCCATGTGAACGTCGGTCCCGAATCCCGCCAGAAGTAGAAGAACTCCTTTGCCGGCACCTGCGCGGCCCCTAAGCAGATCACCTCCAGGGTGCCCGGGGAGCCGAAGTTGCTTTCGATCATCGTCGGGCTGAGCAAGGCCGGGGGACCGACATTCGCGCCGAAGACGGTCGGGAGGCTCCAGGGGTAGGCGGGAGGATCGTCGTTATTGCGCCAGAAGTGCGCCAGGGCACCCTCCGCCATGCCGGCGCCGTGATAGGTGGTGACCAGCTCGAAGTTGCCTTGCGCGCCGAACTGGCTCTGGATCAGCACCGGGAAGAGGCCGTTGACGGGTTGCGTCGTCATGATTTCCTTTTCCTTGCGCGTACGTAGTTGATGGAACCGACCTAGACCGGTGAAAGTCCTTGGCGGCCTTCCTGAGGAACAACAATGCTGAGGAATGCCGACGCAGGCATGCGTAGCGCACTACGTGTGTTCGGCAGCTGATACACGGGCAGATCGTCGTACCAAGACCGCCGATTTCGACGCCGCGGCGAAGGCTGTCGAGGCCGGTGGTGGCGGCATCGTCAAAGGCTGCAGTGGCGCTACTCGTCGGGACGGTCAACACCCGACGAGAAATTAAGTGGTGCGCTACGCATGCCATCGCGCGGTCCCCGGCCCTACGGTCGACGCACCACCCAGATCAGGAGGTTGCAATGACCATTTTACGAGAGTCCAGCCGCGTCAAAGACGATGAGCAAGTACAGGACTGGAGCCACGTTCGCGGATTCGGCTGGCGCCCGCAGCTACCGGATGCCCGGGACAAGCTGTACATGGCCAGACTCAAGGACCTACCACCTGCCGAGTACGACCTGCGTCCGTCGATGCCGCCGGTCTACGACCAGGGTCAGCTCGGGTCGTGCACCGGAAATGCCATCGCCGCAGCGATGGAGTACGAGCGGGATCGGCAGGGCTCATCCGACTTCGTTCCCTCACGGTTGTTTATCTACTACAATGAACGCGCGCTCGAAGGTACCGTGTCCAGCGACTCGGGCGCCGTCATCAGGGACGGCATCAAGGTCGTCAACCGCGAGGGCGTTTGCCCGGAGACGTTGTGGCCGTATGACATCGGGGTGTTCACGGTGAAGCCGCCGAAGCGTTGCTACGTCGCCGCGCAGAAGGACAAGGCGGTGCAGTACGAGGCGATCCACACGCTGGGGGACCTCAAGGACGCGATTGCCTCGAACCTGTCGGTCGTGTTCGGGTTCACCGTGTACTCGAGTTTCGAGTCGCAGTCTGTCGCTAAAACGGGTGTGATGCCGATGCCCAAACCGGGCGAGCCCACGGTCGGTGGCCACGCCGTTATGGCCGTCGGCTACTCAGATCCCAAGAGCCACATAATCGTTCGCAACTCGTGGGGACCGTCGTGGGGAGACCACGGCTACTTCTACATGCCGTACGCGTATCTGACCGGATCCAAGGCCAGCTCGGACGGCTCGCCCATCAACGGGGCGCACTTGGCGAGCGACTTCTGGGCGATCCAAATGGTCTCGTCGTAGCACCTCACCGCGACGCACCCTATGACGGGGCGTCCGACGAGCCGCTGCCGCCCTCCGACGTCCTAGTGGTGACCTGGACGGTGGCGGAGGGACAGGCCCTCGCCGATGTGCTGACGCCGGGCATGTCGAGCAAGAGCTGGAAGCCTTACGCTCGCCGGCACACCGCCCAGCGCTGCGCCGAAGGTCAGCGCCGGCGGGCGACTGGCCACGGGATGGAGGCCCCCGGCGTTCGGGGCCACAAGGGCATCGAACGCGGCCGCGTGCCCGCCGGCCTGCACGGCCGGCCTGGTGAAGAGTCGCTGGGCCCAGGGCTTGTCCTTGAAGTCCTTGGTGCAGTTGAACTTTGCGTTGGTGACGACGAAAACGTCGCCGAGCTGACATCCCTGGGGTCGGCCATCGCCACGTGGGCCGTAATCGCCGACCTGAACTGAATGGGACCAGAACGGTTCGTCGACAGCGACGCGTCAGAGCGGCAGCCGGGTCGGCGGGGGAAAAGGATTGGCCGTCACACGTATTCTGTGGTGGACCTAAACGTTCTGGACCGAAAGAACAAAAGTGGCGCTCGTCGTGCAGAAGTACGGCGGATCCTCCGTGTCGGACGCGGACCGGATCCGCCGCGTCGCGGAGCGCATCGTCGCGACCAAGAAGCAGGGCAACGACGTCGTCGTGGTGGTGTCCGCGATGGGCGACACCACCGACGACCTGATGGACCTGGCCCAGCAGGTGTGCCCGGCCCCGCCGCCGCGGGAACTCGACATGCTGCTGACCGCCGGTGAGCGCATCTCCAATGCGCTGGTGGCCATGGCGATCGAATCGCTCGGTGCGCAGGCCCGGTCTTTCACCGGATCGCAAGCCGGTGTGATCACCACCGGCACCCACGGCAACGCGAAGATCATCGAAGTCACGCCGGGACGGCTGCAAACCGCGCTCGACGAGGGACGCATCGTGTTGGTCGCGGGGTTCCAGGGGGTCAGCCAGGACACCCGCGACGTCACCACGCTCGGCCGCGGCGGGTCGGACACCACCGCGGTCGCCCTGGCCGCCGCACTTGGCGCCGACGTCTGCGAGATCTACACCGACGTGGACGGCATCTTCACCGCGGACCCGAGGATCGTGCACAACGCCCACAAGCTGGAGACGGTCACGTTCGAGGAAATGCTCGAGATGGCGGCCTGCGGCGCCAAGGTGCTGATGCTGCGTTGCGTGGAATACGCACGCCGCTACAACATGCCGGTGCACGTCCGGTCGTCGTATTCGGACAAACCAGGCACCGTCGTCAACGGATCGATCAAGGACATACCCATGGAAGACCCCATCCTGACCGGAGTCGCGCACGACCGCAGCGAGGCCAAGGTGACCATCGTCGGACTGCCCGACATACCTGGGTATGCCGCCCGCGTTTTCCGGGCCGTCGCCGACGTCGACGTCAACATCGACATGGTGCTGCAGAACGTCTCCAAGGTCGAGGACGGCAAGACCGACATCACCTTCACCTGCTCGCGCGACAGCGGACCCACCGCGGTGGAGAAGCTGGACGCGTTGCGCGACGAGATCGGATTCACCCAGCTGCTTTACGACGACCATATCGGCAAGGTCTCGTTGGTCGGAGCGGGCATGCGCAGCCATCCCGGGGTCACCGCGACCTTCTGCGAGGCGCTGGCCGCGGTCGGCGTCAACATCGAGCTCATCTCCACCTCCGAGATCCGCATCTCGGTGCTGTGCCGCGACACCGAATTAGACAAGGCGGTCGTGGCGTTGCATGAAGCATTCGGGCTCGGCGGCGAGGAGACGGCGACGGTGTATGCGGGGACGGGGCGGTAAATGGTTGCAATTGGGGTAGTGGGGGCCACCGGTCAGGTGGGCCAGGTGATGCGGACGCTGCTCGACGAGCGCGACTTCCCGGCGACCTCGGTGCGATTTTTCGCCTCGGCGCGCTCGCATGGCCGCAAGCTGGAGTTCCGGGGCCAGGAGATCGAGGTCGAAGACGCCGAGACGGCCGACCCGACCGGCCTGGACATCGCGCTGTTCTCCGCGGGCAAGAAGATGTCGCTGGTGCAGGCGCCGCGGTTCGCGGCGGCCGGTGTGACGGTGATCGACAACTCGTCGGCCTGGCGCAAGGACCCGGACGTGCCGTTGGTGGTGTCGGAGGTGAACTTCACGAGAGATGTCCCCGCCGGGCCCCGGTCCCTCAAGAAGGGCATCATCGCCAACCCGAACTGCACCACCATGGCCGCGATGCCGGTGCTCAAGGTCCTGCACGACGAGGCCCAGCTGGTGCGCATGGTGGCCTCGACCTATCAGGCGGTGTCCGGCAGCGGCCTGGTGGGGGTGGAAGAGTTGGCCGAGCAGGCGCGTGCGGTGGTCGGCGACGACATCGAGCAGTTGGTGTACGACGGCGGCGCGCTCGACTTCCCGGCGCCGACGACTTACGTGGCGCCGATCGCGTTCAACGTGGTGCCGTTGGCCGGGTCGTTGGTGGACGACGATTCCGGGGAGACCGACGAGGACCAGAAGCTGCGCTCCGAGAGCCGCAAGATCCTCGGCATCCCC
>Ga0335076_10002284_pt1 | contig 19007 bp, 17 predicted proteins | sample Lox_Sample_25_FD_206717 | JGI IMG/M metagenome (GOLD analysis project Ga0335076, IMG submission 206717) | Soil microbial communities from Loxahatchee National Wildlife Refuge, Florida, United States - Lox_Sample_2.5 | ecosystem: Environmental > Terrestrial > Soil > Wetlands | place: USA...
GAACATTGATCTTGCCAGTGCCACCGAAAACTGCGTCTGCGTGAAGCACCGCGCTCCCGGCGGGGACCGGGTCCGAGGCCGAGCCCGTGCACCTGAACGCGGGTCTTCTGCGCATCGATCGATGAGATTGCCAGCCCTCCTGGCGCGGCGGGTCACGCCGGGCACGAAGCCACGGAGCTCTCAATAGCACGCCTGAGGCGTTCATCACTCGCGCAGCCGAGCGCGCGGTGCCAGGCGCCGTGTACGCCTGGCCTCTGCGTCGTCGCGGGAAGCTGCAGACAGCTCCGGTCTCAAAGACGCATCGGCATCACGACGTAGCGCGTGTGCGTGGTTCCCGGCGCGTGAATGAGACAGCTGCTGTTTGAGTCGGTAAGTCCGATCTCGACCTTGTCACCCTCGATGGCCCCGAGCGCATCGAGCAAGTAATTGACGTTGAACCCGATCTCGACTTCCTCGCCCTTGTAGCTGACCTCCACCTGATCCTCCGCTTCCTCCTGCTCCGGGTTGTGCGCCTGGAGCGTGAGCAGATCAGGACGCGCGGTCAGGCGGATACCGCGATACTTCTCGTTCGCCAGAATGGCGGTGCGCTGCAGCGCCTGGCGAAGCGTTTCGCGATCAGCGCCCACCGTGCGCGGTGGATTGGCCGGAATGACGCGCGTGTACTCCGGGAAACGACCATCGATCAGCTTCGAAGTGAAACGAATGTCGCCGATCTGGGCGCGAACGTGATTTGTGCCAACGGCCAGCTCGATATTCCCGTCGGTGCCGAGGATGCGCTGCAGCTCGAGCACCCCCTTGCGGGGCACGATCACCTGCTGCGCCGTGCGCGGCTTGCCCGAGAGCTCCATCTCACAAAGAGCGAGCCGATGGCCGTCGGTCGCGACGGCGCGTAACGCCTTGCCGTCCGTCTCGAGCAGCAGCCCGTTGAGGTAATAGCGGACATCCTGCTGGGCCATCGAGAAATGGGTCTTGTCGATCAGGCGACGGAACTCGCCCTGCGGCACGCTCAAGGTCTGCTGGGCGTTGATCTCCTCCACCAGCGGAAATTCTGCCGCCGGCAGACTCGAGAGCGTGAAGCGGCTGCGCCCGGCGCGAAGTGACACGCGCTCACCCTCGGTGCTCAGCGTCACGCTCGTCTTCTCCGGCAGCGAGCGGAAGATATCGAGGAGCTTTCTTCCGGGAATGGTGATGTCTCCCGGCTGCTGCACGCTCACCTCGCTGGTCGCGACGAGCTCCACTTCGAGATCTGTCCCGGTCACGTTCAGGCGGCTGTCGCGCGCAGCGAGCAGTACGTTGGCGAGTACCGGCATCGTTTGCCGCCGCTCCACCACACCGATGACGCTTTGCAGGGGAGCGAGGAAATCTTCGCGCGGAGCCGTGAGCTTCATGGGCATTTAACTCTCAGGATTTAGAAATCATTCCAAAAGATGAGTCTTTTGTTGTTGAGACTATAGAGCGTGAGCGTAGCGGGTATAAGACGCCTTATCCCAGTACGATCAGGTCATTGCACGGCGTTTTCCGGTAGGACAAGCTCAAGGATGAGCTGACTAACTGCTGTGTGCGGCCTGTGCGTAACTTTATCCTCACGCCGATTCACAGCAAGTCCACAAGCCGATGCACATCAGCCGGCCAGTGTTCTCAACAGGTTTGAATAGTCTTCCTTCATGCGCTGCTCGGTGTCGCGCAGTCCCTTGATGCGCTTGCAGGCATGCAGCACCGTGGTGTGATCGCGCCCGCCGAAGGCATCGCCGATCTCCGGCAGGCTGTGAGTGGTGAGCTCCTTGGCGAGCGCCATCGCCACCTGCCGCGGCCGTGCGACCGAGCGGCTGCGCCGCTTGGACAGGAGGTCCGCCATGCGCACCTTGTAGTAGTCGGCGACGGTCTTCTGGATGTTCTCGACCGTGACCAGCTTCGCCTGCAGCGAGAGGAGATCCTTGAGCGCTTCCTTGGTGAATTCCAGCGTAATGGCATGTCCGGTGAAGCGTGAGTTGGCGATCACGCGGCGCAGCGCCCCTTCGAGCTCGCGCACGTTCGAGCGGATGCGCTTGGCGATGAAGAAAGCCACCTCCTCGGGCAGCGCGACGCCGACCGCCTGCGCCTTGGTCATGAGGATCGCGACGCACGTCTCGAGCTCGGGCGGCTCGATCGCCACGGTGAGCCCCCAGCCGAAACGCGATTTGAGGCGCTCCTCGAGGCCCTCGACCTCCTTCGGGTAGCGGTCGCAGGTGAGGATCACCTGGTGCTGGCCTTCGAGCAGCTCGTTGAAGGTGTGAAAGAACTCCTCCTGCGAGCGCTCCTTGCCGGCGAAGAACTGGATGTCGTCGATGAGCAGCGCGTCGAGCGAGCGGTAGGCGGTCTTGAACTCGTTCATCGAGTTGTGCTGCAGCGCGCGCACCATGTCACCGACGAAGCGCTCGGAGTGCACGTAAGCGATGCGCGCCTCGGTATCGTTGTGCTTGATGAGGTGTGCGATCGAGTGCATCAGGTGCGTCTTGCCGAGACCGACGCCGCCGTAGACGAACAGCGGGTTGTAGGCGCGGCCCGGATTCTCGGCCACCTGGAGCGCTGCCGCCTTCGCCAGCTGGTTGCTCTTGCCCTCGACGAAGGTGTTGAAGGTGAAATCCGGATTGAGCCGCGCACCGACCACCAGGCCCTCGGCGCGCCGCATCACGTGCGGCACGGCCAAGGCGGAGCGCAGCGGGCTGCTGCGCGAGCCGACCTCTACCGTCACGATGGGCGCATCGCCCGTGCTGCCGTCGCGCAGCAGCTCGCCGATGCGCGGCAGCAGATTGGCGTTGACCCAGTCGACGACGAAGCGGTTTGGCGCGAGGAGCTTCAGCGCCCCGTTACCTTCCATGGCCTGCAGCGGCCGCACCCAGGTATTGAATTGCTGCTGCGGAAGCTCCGCCTCCAACGCGCCCATGCAGCGAGTCCAAAGCGACGCTTCCACCGCGCGTTGCCTCCGCGACTTCTTTGGTGATCGTTGACGAAAAGGGTGCGAAGTCTATACCGATCGCGCACCGTGCTGAAGGAGTTCGCGGTGTCGGCGTATTGACACCTTGGCGCTCAACGGCTTAGCCTTGCCGCCCTTTTTTTACCCGCCACGGAATTGCGCCGGAGCCCCACGGTATGAAGCGTACCTATCAGCCGAGCAAAGTGCGCCGCAAGCGCACCCACGGGTTCCGCGCGCGCATGGCCACCAAGAACGGTCGCCGGGTGCTGGCGCGGCGGCGCGCCAAGGGCCGCCGCAAGCTGATACCCTGAAGGCTTCAGGCCGTGCGCACCGCGACCGCGGCCGGCACCACTTCTCCTGAAGCGCTTGGGTCGATGCGATGCCAGGGCGGCTCACACTGCCTGCGCGACTTCGCCTGCGGCGCAAGGGCGAGTTCGACGCCGCCTACGCTCGCGGGCGGCGGATCAGTGATGGGTTCTTTGCGGTGACGGTGAACTTCAACCAATCGGGAGCGGCGCGCCTCGGGCTCGCGGTGGGTGTGCGTGTGGCGGGCGGGGCGGTTGGCCGCAACCGCATCCGTCGCATCATCCGCGAGTCCTTTCGCCTGCACCAGCACGCGATCCCCGCCGTCGACCTCGTGGTGAGCGCACGGCCGGGCGCGGCGGCCGCGAGCGGCCGCGCACTGCACGCGAGTCTTGCGCTGCTGTGGAAGAAAGTCGGTGAGCAATGCGGCACGTCGCCGTCCTCCTGATCCGGCTCTACCAATGGACCGTGAGCCCGCTCCTCGGTCCACGGTGCCGCTTCTATCCGAGCTGCTCGCACTATGCGCTCGAGGCCTTTGAGCGCTTCGGGGTGCTGAAGGGTGCCTGGCTGACGCTCGCGCGCATCGCCCGCTGCCACCCCTTCCACCCTGGTGGCTTCGACCCGGTGGCCGCGCCTGCGGCTCCTGTGCGATCCGAGCGCCATGGGCATTAATCTCGCGAGCAACCTGCGCGTCTTCCTCTGGGCGGCGCTCGCGCTGCTGCTCTTCTACGACTACCAGGCCTGGATGCACGACTACGGTCCAGCGCCCGGGTCGACGGCCAGCGCACCGGCCGCGGCGCCGTCCAGCGCGCCGCCTCCGGCGAGCGACCTGGGCGAGCGCATTCCGCAGACCTCCGCAGCGGCTCCGGCAGTCACGTCCCCCGGTGCATCAGCTGCGGCGCCGGCGGCCGCAGAGAGCTCCGGCGGCGCGGCCGCTGCACCCGCTGCGGGCGCTGCGCCGGGAGGGACGGTGCATGTGCGCACCGATGTCCTCGATGTCGACATCGGCATGCGCGGCGGCACGCTCGAGCGTGTCGATCTCCTCGCCTATCCCCGGGTCAAGGGCGAGGCAACGCCGGTGCGGCTCGAGAGTCGCGATGACCCGACATCGCTCTATGAGCTGCAGTCGGGTCTCACCGGGCCCGAGGGCGGTGCCTACCCGACGCATCTTGCGACTTACCGCAGCGCCCAGGACGACTACCGTCTCGATGGCGGTAACGAGCTCACGGTACCCCTCACCTGGAGCGAGGGCGGCGTCAGCGTCACCAAGACGTTCGTGTTCCGGCGCGGGCAGTACCGCATCGACGTCAAATACGCGGTGAGGAACGGCGGCAGCGGCCCCTGGGAGGCGCGGCCATACGCGCAGATTCTGCGCAACGACCCGCCGACCAAGCGCTCGATGTTCAACGTCGAGAGCTACGCCTTTCACGGGCCGGCGCTCTACGACGGCACCCGCTACCGCAAGCTCGACACTGCGGATGCGCAGGACAGCCACCTGTCGCTCGAGGTGCGCGACGGCTGGGTGGCGGCGCTGCAGCACCACTTCGTGAGCGCCATCGTTCCGCCGCGCGGCGCCCCGTGGCATTTCGGCCTGAGCGTCGAGGGCCAGCAGTACCTGCTCTCCGCCACCGGGCCCCCGCAGTCGGTCGCGCCGGGGGCAAGCGCCGATTTCTCCACCACGTTCTTCACCGGGCCGAAGCTGCAGGGGCAGCTCGATGCCGTCTCACCCGAGCTCGGCCGCGTGGCCGACTACGGGCGGCTGTGGTTCCTCGCGCAGCCGCTGTTCCTGCTGCTGAAAAAGGTGCACGCGCTCACCGGCAATTGGGGCGTGGCCATCATCCTGGTCACCTTTCTCCTGAAGCTCGTGTTCTATCCGCTCTCGGAAGCGAGCGGTCGCTCGATGGCCAAGATGAAGACGCTGCAGCCGCGCATCAAGAACCTGCAGGAGACCTACAAGGACGACCGCGAGAAACTCGGCCGCGCCATGATGGAGCTCTACAAGCGCGAGAAGATCAACCCGGTGGCCGGCTGCCTGCCGATCATCATCCAGATCCCGGTGTTCCTCGCCTTCTACTGGGTGTTGCTCGAGAGCGTGGAGATGCGCCAGGCGCCGTTCGCCTTGTGGATCCACGACCTGTCCTCGCGCGATCCGCTCTTCATTCTGCCGGCGATCATGGCGGGGGCGATGTTCGTGCAGTACAAGCTGAACCCTGCACCCCCCGACCCGGTGCAGGCGCGCGTCTTCATGATCATGCCGATCGTGATGTCGGCGACATTCGCCTTTTTCCCCGCGGGACTGGTGCTCTACTGGGTCACCAACACCGTGCTCTCGATCGCGCAGCAGTGGAACATCAACCGCCGCATCGCCCAGGAGGCCGCGGCGCGCAAGGGCTGAGCCTGCGCGGCGCCGAACGCGCGGGGCGCGCGGTGCTCGCGGCCTCCTCGAGCGGGCCGGCAAGCGCCCGGTCAGAGTGCCGGGCACTCCTCGCCGATGACGCCCGGGGATCCGCCCTGGTCCGCATCCGGCGGCGGATAGTGCGCGCCGAAGGTGAAGGCTTCGGGGTGCGCGCCCCGCGCGCGCAGCGCCGCGAGTCGCGCGAGGGCTTCGGCGATGCTCGGCCGATGCCCGCGCGGTATCCACCACAGCACGAGGTACGCCTCGTCCATGCGCGCGAACCATTCGCGGCGGCGGCGCATGATCTCGACGTGCGCGGAGGCGTACACGTACTGGCGCAGCGACTCGAGGTCACGCCACACCGACATGTTGAGCAGCATGTTGGGGTCGTCGAAGGGCCGGACCGCCGTGGCATCGCCCGCCTCGGTCTGTAGCCGCCACACGAATCCGGATGCGGCGTCGGCGAGCGCGTTGATGCGTGCCAGGTTGGCGGCAAACTCCGCCATGACCGGTGAGTCCATCGGTCCGCGGATGATGCCGATATTCAGCTGTGCCAGCTCGTACGCGGACATGCGCGCCTCCCGAACGTCCCTCGACGCGCGAGGATACCGAAGCGGTGCGTGACGCGACACCGCGGAGCCGCTAGCCTTGACAGACGCGGGAACGACATGACGCGCACCGACACCATCGTCGCCGCGGCGACGCCACCGGGACGAGGCGGCATCGGCATCGTGCGCATCTCGGGTCCGAAGACGCCGGAGCTCGCCGCGATCCTGCTCGGCGAGCTGCCGCCGGCGCGCCGCGCGACCCTGGCGCGCTTCATGGACGCCGCGCAGGCGCCGATCGATGCGGGGCTCGCGCTCTTTTTCCCCGCGCCGCATTCCTACACCGGCGAGCACGTGCTCGAGTTGCACGGGCACGGCGGATCGCTCCTGATCGAGGCACTCGTGGCCCGCGCGCTCGAGCTCGGCGCGCGCCGGGCGCTCCCCGGGGAGTTCACGCAGCGCGCCTTCCTCAACGACAAGCTCGATCTCGCGCAGGCCGAGGCCATCGCCGACCTGATCGATGCGGGCTCGCGCGAGGCGCTGCGCGCGGCGATGCGCTCGCTGCAGGGGGAGTTCTCCGCCATGCTGCGCGGCCTCACCGAAGAGGTGATCGAGCTGCGCACCTACGTCGAGGCGGCCATCGACTTTCCCGAGGAGGAGATCGACTTCCTCGCCGACCGCGAGCTCACCGAGCGCTTCGTCTCGCTGCGCGGGCATTTCGACGCCGTGCTCGAGAGCGCGCGCTTGGGAAGGCTGCTGCGCGAGGGCATGACGGTGGTGATCGCCGGGCGGCCGAACGCCGGCAAGTCGAGTCTTCTCAACCGGCTGGCCGGGTACGACGCCGCGATCGTCACGCCCGTTCCCGGCACGACGCGCGATGTGGTGCGGGAGTACATCAGCATCGACGGCATGCCGCTGCACGTGCTCGATACGGCTGGCCTGCGCGAGGGAGGCGACCTCGTCGAGGCGGAGGGCATGCGGCGCGCGCACGCCGAGATGCAGCGCGCCGACCGCGTGCTGTTCGTGATCGACGCAGCCGCTGACCCCACGGCCACAGCGTTCCTCGAGGAACGCCCGCGATTGCCTGCGGAGGTTGCGGTCACGCTCGTCTTCAACAAATGTGATCTGGCGGCGGGGCTGCCGCTCGCTGATACTGTCAGCGGCCCCCCACGGGTCATGCTCTCGGCGCTCACCGGACGGGGGTTACCCGAGTTGCGTGCGCACCTGAAGAGCTGCATGGGCTATCACACGGTGGACAGCGGAGCAGTCAGCGCGCGGAGCCGACATCTCGAGGCGCTGGCGCGTGCACGCAGCTGCGCCGAGGATGCCGCCCGCGTGCTCGCCGAGCGGCACGCGGGGGAGCTCGTGGCCGAGGAGTTGCGCGCCGCACAGCAGGCGCTCGGCGAGATTACCGGGGAGTTCACCACCGAGGATCTGCTCGGGCGGATATTCGCCGGGTTCTGCATCGGAAAGTGAGGCCGGACGACACAGGCAACTGCATCCGGGGAGGACGACATGAGCATCTCAGGGACATCCATAGGGAAAACCTCGCTGCTGGTGGCCTGTTGTCTTGCGGCGTGCAGCTCTGAGCCACAGCGGGCCGGCACCGAAAATCCCTACTCCCCGCGCTACCGACACGACTATCGCCACGGCGCTGTGCCGACGCGCGAGATCATGCCGAAGATGCGCTCGTGGGAAGAGTGGCGGCACCCGGCCTGGCCCAACTACAACACCGATGCCATGGCCTACGGCGGCGGCATCGACGGCATCGGCGTCACGAGCGGCACCCCCAGGGTGTATCTGGTGTTCTTCGGCAGCCAGTGGGCGAGCGGTGCCGGCGGCGACCCGCTCGGCGTCTCGATCTTCCTGCAGGCGCTGTTCAGCGGGATCGGCACGGGGGGCGAGCGCTGGTCCGGCACCATGACGCAATACTGCGATGGGCCGACGGTGCGCACCGGTGACACGAGCTGCAACACCGCCAAGACGCCGCACGTCGGCTACCCGAGCAGCGGCGCGCTCGCCGGTGTCTGGTTCGACACCAACGTCGCCGCGCCCGCCAACGCCACCGTCGAGCAGCTGGCGCAGGAGGCGATCAACGCGGCGGCGTTCTTCGGCAACACCAACCCGGCGGCCAACCGCTACGCGCAGTACCTCATCGTCTCACCGTCGGGCACACATCCGGACGGCTTCGCTACCAGCGGCGAGACGTTCTGCGGTTGGCACAACTACGCCAGCTCTCCCTACGGCGATATCGCCTACAGCAACATGCCGTACGTGAGCGATGCAGGCAGCGGCTGCGGCGTGAACTTCGTCAACAAGGGGCCGCAGGGCGTGCTCGACGCCTTCTCCATCGTCGCCGGCCACGAGTACGCGGAGATGCTCACCGATCAGCTGCCGCCCGGCGGCTGGACCAACCCCTCGAGTGGTGAGGAGGCCGCCGACGAATGCGCCTGGATCACCTCGGGGCAAGGGGCCGCGGCGAACGTGACCATGGCGAACGGTACCTTCGCGATGCAGAGCATCTGGTCGAACGACACCGACCAATGCGAGATTGCGCACGCGATCCGCTGAGCGCACCGTCCCGGCGCGAGGCTCAGGCGATGCGGAGCAGCGCGGCGCTGAGCGCGCCGACATAGCAGTGCACGAGGCTTCCGGCGTGCGGCAGCGCGTAAGGATCCGGCAACCTCAGTTGCCCGTCGTTGCCGATGGCGGCGCCCTGGAGCGCGACCCCGCCCGCGGCGTCTGCCGCCGTACCGGTGAGCGCGACGAGCGTCGCCGTCCCCACCGCGCCACCGCAGTCGATGCTCAGGCTCAGGCTCTGCGCGCTCTCCTTGTTCACCACGACGAGGCTCAGTGACTGGTCCGCGCGCTCGAGCGCGTAAGCCGTGACGTTGAGCTCGCCGGCCGACAGCGTGCTGTCGCGCAGCGTCCCCGCGCCCGCGAGGGTGAAGAGCCGCATGCCGTAGTATTCCGGGCGCGCCTCCACCACGGTGCCGTTGCGGTCGGCGATCGGCGTGTAGCCGCCGCCGCCGCCGTGCAGGTTGGCCCCGCTCCCGCCGCCCTGCGCGATGCGATAGAGGTGATCGATCACCCAGAGCGCTGAGGCGTAGCGGTCGCTGACACCCGGCGCGCCGCCGGACCAGAAGGAGTTGGTCTCGGTGAGGCGAAACGGCACGCCGGCGGCGAGCGCGCCCGCGCGCAGCGTGTCGAGATCGGCGGCGAGATCGGTGTCGGGACTGAGGAGCTTGGCGATCGTCGAGGCGGGGCTGCGGCCGGGACCACGGTAGTAGTGCTGCGTGAGCAGCGCGATGTCGCCGGCCATATCGGTGGCAAAGGGCACGGTCCAGTCGCCGATGTGACCGGCGCAGCCGGCGCCGGTGAGCACGGTGTTCGGCGTGCGCGCGAGGATGGCGCGACGGAATTCCTGCCAGCGCTGCTCGAAGGCGCCGAACGTCCAGCCGGGGAAGTAGCCGCCGCCGTAGAGGTCCGGCTCGTTGCCGATCTCGATGCCGAAGAGGCTCTCGCCGAGGGACTGCGCCGCGTAGGCCACCTCGGCGGCGGCGGCGGCGGGTGTCGAGTTCGCGAGATTCACCCCGTAGAGCACGCGCCAGCCGCAGGCACGCAGGAAAGCGCCGAGCGCGTCGACGTCGGGCGGCGCCACCTGCCCGTGCACGCCGCGCTCGCCGGCGGCCATCCATTGCGTGCGGTCGACGGTGTTGCCGCCGATGCGCAGCAGGCTCGGGCCGAGAGTCCTGAAGAGGCCGATCAGGTCGTGGTTGTCGGCCGTGAAGCACGGCAGCGCCAGTGCCGACTTCTCGTAGCTGAGCCCGGCGAAGCCCGCCCCGATGCGGCACCCGGTGCGCGAGCCGACGCCGAGCGTCGCCGCGGTGATCGCCCCGTGCGGCAGCGGCTGTGCGGGGGCGCGCGCAGCGGCGGGGACCACGCCGCTGCTCGGACGTACCGCGCCTGCGCCCGCACCGCCGCCTGCGCAGCCACTCAGCCAGGCCGCCGCGGCGAGTGCGCCGCCGCCGCAGATCAGCTCCCGCCGTGTCGGCATCGGCGCGGTCAGGACGCGGGCCGGAGTGACAGGTCCTTGCTGTAGACCACGTTCATGACGTTGTCGTACCAGCCCTGGACTTCCGGCTTCACCAGGTGCTTGTTGACGTAGAAGTACAGCGGCAGCAGCGGGTGATCGGCCAGCATGACCCGCTCGGCCTCCTCGAGCAGCGCGCTGCGCGCCAGGGTGTCCTCCTGCTGAGCGGCGCTGTGCAGCAGCGCATCGTAGCGGGGGCTGTTGTAGTGGGTGAGATTCACGCCGAAGTCGCTCTTCAGCACCTGGGCGAAGCTGTAGGCGTCGTCGTAATCGCCCACCCAGCTCGAGCGGAACATCTCGACATCGCCGCGATCGATGTCCTGGAGGAGCGACTTGAACTCGACCTGCGTCAGGCGCACGTCCGCGCCGAGAGCCTCCTTCCACATCGAGGCGACGGCGATCGCGACCTTGGTGTGCACCTCGCCGGAGTTGTAGCGCAGCTCGAAGGCGAGCGGCTTCTGCACCGAGTAGCCCGCCTCGCGATAGAGACGCTGCGCCTCGGTGATCCGCGCCGGCATCGGTGTCTCGCGGTAGTCGAAGGACTGCGAGGTGTAGCCGGCGATACCGGGCGGCACCCAGCCGTAGGCGGGCAGCTCACCGACGCGCAGCACGAGCGTCGCGAGCTTCTCGCGGTCGATCACCAGCGACAGCGCCCGGCGCAGCTTGGGGCTGTCCTTGAACGGTGCGCGGGTGAGGTTGAAGCCGTAGTAGTAGGTGGTGAGCTGCGGCGCGATGTGCAGCTGATCGGCGAGATGAGCCCTGATCCAGTCGAACTGCCCGCGCGGCACGACGAAGGTCACCTGCAGCTCGCCGCCGCGATAGCGGGCGAGCTCGGCGTTCTCGTCGGCGATCATGAGGTACTTCACGCTCTCGAGGTGGGTCGCCGCATCGTTCCAGTAGTGACGGTTGCGGGTGGCGAGGATGTAGGCGCCCGGCACCCATTCCTTGAGCACGAAGGCGCCGTTCGACACCATGATCCCGGGGCGCGCGAACCCGTCCGGGTGCAGCCGCACCGTCGGCTGATGCACCGGGCAGGTGCTCGGGTGCGAGAGCAGCGTCGGCAGATAGGGCGCCGGGCTTGCGAGCGTGATGATGAGCGTCGCCTCGTCCGGGGCGGCGACGCCGAGGGCGCCGGGGGGCTTGCGCCCGGCGATGATGTCCGGGGCATTGGCCACCACGTCGATGTACTGGGCGTAACCGGAGGCGGTCGCCGGGTCGACGAGCCGCACGAGCCCGGCGACGAAGTCGGCGGCGGTGACGCGGTCACCGTTCGACCAGCGCGCCTCGGGCCGCAGCGCGAAGCGGTACGTCAGGCCATCCCCGCTCACGCTCCAGCTGCTCGCGACGCCGGGAGCGACCGCCGCGTTCTTATCGAGCGTGGTGAGCCCTTCGCACAGGTCGCGCAGGATGGTCTGCGCCTCGAAGCCGCGCGCCTTCTGCGGATCGAGAGAGTCGGGGTCAGGTCCGCCGCCGCGCACCAGTACGGCCTGCTGCGCAGCCCCGAGGCTCTCCGACGGACCCGAGCAGCCAAGCGCGAGCAGTGCAGCGAGCGCCCCGGCGAAGGCAAGGAGGCGCAGTGCGCCGCGGCGCGAGCTCATGCGCTGCGCTGGCGGGTCGCGTTGATCTGAGCGCGCAGTACTTCGGCCGCCCCGCGCGCAGCCGCGGCGAAGTCCGGCCCCGTGGAGGCGTAGAGGACGCTCCTTGAGGCACTGATGATGAGCCCGGTGCCGGCGCGCGTCTGGCCGTTGCGCACCACCTGCGCGACATCGCCGCCCTGCGCGCCGATCCCCGGCACGAGGAGCGGCATCTCCCCGACGCGCTCGCGGACCTCGGCGAGCTCGCGCGGGTAGGTGGCCCCCACCACCAGCAGGCAGTTGCCGCGCGAATTCCAGCGCTGCGCCGCGAGCTCGGCGACCACCTGGTAGAGCCTGCGACCGCCGACCTCGAGATCCTGCAGCTCGCCCGCGCCGGGATTGGAGGTGCGGCACAGCACGATGACGCCGCGGTCCGCGTGACGCAGAAACGGCTCGAGGGCCTCGCCGCCGAGATAGGGGTTGACGGTGACCGCATCCGCGCCGTAGCGCTCGAAGGCCTCGATGGCATAGCGCTCGGCGGTACTGCCGACATCGCCGCGCTTGGCGTCGAGGATCACCGGCACGTCGGGGTAGACGCGGTGGATGTACTCGATGGTGCGCTCGAGCTGGTCCTCGGCCTCGTAGGCGGCATAGTGAGCGAACTGGGGCTTGTAGGCGCACACCAGGTCGGCCGTCGCGTCGATGACGCTCTTGTTGAAATGAAAGATGGGCGACGCCTCGGCCAGGATGTGGCGCGGGAAGCGCTCGATCTCCGGGTCGAGCCCGATGCACAGCAGCGAGTCGTTCGTCTCCCAGGCCTGCGCGAGCCGCCCGACGAAGCCGCTCATGCGACCTTCGGCGGCGCGCGCAGCGCGCGCTTCTTCAGGTGCACCAGCAGGACCGAGAGCGCCGCCGCGGTGACGCCGGGGATGCGGGCCGCCTGCCCCAGCGTCGCCGGGCGCCCCTCGGCGAGCTTCTGCCGCACCTCGTGCGAGAGGCCCTTGAGGGTCGCGTAGTCGAGGTTCTCCGGCAGCACCGTCTCCTCGTTGCGCCGCGCGCGCTCGATCTCCTGTGCCTGCCGCTCGATGTACCCGGCGTAGCGCGCGTGCACCTCGATCTGCGTGCGCACCTGCGCGGCGAGCCGGTCGTCCGCCGGACCCGCCTGCCAGGCGGCAGGTCCTGCGATCTCGAGCAGGCTGTCGTAGGTGACCTCCGGGCGCCGCAGCAACTCGAGGGCGCTCATGTCGCGCGCCAGCGCACCGCCGAGGATGCGTTGCGCCCATTGCGTCGGGACCTCCGCCGCCTTGACGCGCAGCGCGTCGAGCCGCGCAAGCTCGTCCTCGCAGCCGCGCTGCTTGGCGAGGAACAGCGCCCAGCGCTCCTCGTCCACCAGTCCGAGCGAGCGGCCGGCGGGCGTCAGGCGCAGGTCCGCGTTGTCCTCGCGCAGCAGCAGCCGGTGCTCGGCGCGGCTCGTGAACATGCGGTACGGCTCGCGGGTGCCGCGCGTCACCAGATCATCGATCAGCACGCCGACATAGGCCTCGCTGCGCTTCGGCACGAAGGGATCGCGGCCCCGCACGCCGAGCACCGCGTTGATCCCGGCGATGAGTCCCTGCGCGGCGGCTTCCTCGTAGCCGGTAGTGCCGTTGATCTGGCCGGCGAAGTAGAGCCCCTCGAGAGGTCGCGTCTCGAGCGTCGTCTTCAGGTCGCGGGGGTCGAAGAAGTCGTACTCGATCGCATAGCCGGGCCGTGTGAGGTGCGCGCTCTCGAAGCCGCGGATGCTGTGCACGAGGTCGCACTGCACCTCGAAGGGCAGGCTCGTCGAGATGCCGTTCGGGTAGACCTCGTGGGTCGTCAGACCCTCCGGCTCGACGAAGATCTGGTGCGAGGGCTTGTCCGCGAAGCGGACCACCTTGTCCTCGACCGACGGGCAATAGCGCGGGCCGACGCCGACGATCGCGCCCGTGAACATCGGCGAGCGATCGGTGGCGGCGCGGATGATGTCATGGGTGCGCTCATTTGTACTTGTTATGAAACAGTCAATCTGCGCTGGGTGCTCATTGGCGCGTCCAAGGAACGAGAATACCGGAGTCGGTACATCGCCTGGCTGGGCCTTCATGACGGAATAGTCGATCGTGCGGCCATCGAGCCGCGGCGGCGTCCCCGTCTTCAGCCGCCCGACCCGCAGCGGCAGCTCGCGCAGCCGCGCGGCGAGGCGGTTGGAGGGTGCATCCCCCGCGCGTCCGCCGGCATAGTTGTCGAGCCCGACGTGCAGCCGCCCGCCGAGGAAGGTGCCGACCGTCAGCACAACGGCAGGTGCCTCGAAGGCGATGCCGGTCACCGTGACGACCCCCCGGACCCGCGAGCCGTGCACGATCAGGTCCGCCACCTCCTGCTGAAAGAGCGCGAGGTTCGGCTCGCTCTCGAGGTGCGCGCGGATCGCCTGCCGGTAGAGCTGCCGGTCCGCCTGGGCACGCGTCGCCCGCACCGCCGGGCCCTTGCTGGCGTTCAGCGTGCGAAACTGGATGCCCGCCGCATCCGCGGCGCGTGCCATGGCGCCGCCGAGCGCGTCGATCTCGCGCACGAGATGCCCCTTGCCGATGCCGCCGATCGCGGGGTTGCAGCTCATCTGCCCACAGCTCTCGATGCTCTGCGTGAGGAGCAGCGTGCGGGCACCCATGCGCGCGGCGGCGAGCGCGGCCTCCGTGCCCGCATGGCCGCCGCCGACGACGATCACGTCGAGAGATGGCGTGGTGCGCTTGTGGCTCATCTTCGGGCTGCTCTCACGGCGCGCGAATCCGCGGCCTGGGACCGAACGGTGCGCGCGGGACGCGTATTGTAGGGCGACAAACCCCGCGAACAAGCCCGTCGACTTGTCTTATCCTCTCCCGCCCATGCCCCAAGACCCGCGGTCCGCACCCCGCGCATGCGCCACGCGGCCGGCGCCTTAGCGGCGGCTCTCCTGGTCGCTGTCGCTGCCGCCGCTCGCGCCGTGGCCGCCGCGGCGACCCCGCTGACACTCACACCGTGCGAGCTCGAGCACCCGCTGCGCCTCGCGACGGTGGCGGCCGACTGCGGAGTGCTCCTCGTGCCGGAGAACCCCGGCGAGCCTGCCGGCCGCTCGATCGCGCTGCGCGTGGCGCGCGTCCCGGCCATCAGCCGCCGCAAGCGTCCCGATCCGCTGTTCGTGCTCGCCGGGGGCCCCGGGCAGGCCGCGGGCGACTTCTACGCCACGGTGTCCGGCGCCTTCGCCCGCATCCACCGCGATTACGACATCGTGCTCGTCGACCAGCGCGGTACGGGACACTCGGACCGCCTCGACTGCGCGCAGGACGAAGACCTGCTCAACCGTGCGAGCGATGCGCAGATCGCGGCGAGCACCCGCGCCTGCCTGGCGGCGCTCGCGAGCCACACCGCTGTCGCCTGGTACACGACCAGTCTCGCCGTCCAGGACCTCGAGCGCGTGCGCGCTGCGCTCGGCTACGAGCGCATCAATCTCTACGGCTCCTCCTATGGCACGCGCGTCGCGCAGCATTACCTGCGGCGCTTTCCGGCGCGCACCCGCACCCTGATACTCGACGGCGTGATACCCCCCGAGCGGGCGCTCGGTGATCGCCTGGCGCTCGACGCCGAGCGCGCGCTCGAGGACGTGCTCTCGCGCTGCGCACGCGAGAGCGCGTGCCGTGCGCGCTTTGCCGACCCGCTCGGTGACTACCGCGAGGTGCGCGCCACACTCGCCCGCAGCGCCGTGCCGGTGAGTGTTCCGGACCCCTCGACCGGCGCGCCCACGCCCTTCGAGTTCGGCGCCGAGCACCTCGCGACCGTGCTGCGGCTCGTGAGCTACACGAGCGACTACGCCGCGCTCCTGCCGCTCATGCTGCACGGCGCTGCGCAGTACACCGATTACGCGCCGCTCGCCGCGCAGTTTCTGCAGGTCGAGCGCGCCTACGGCACAGCGCTCGCCATCGGCATGCACAACAGCGTGGTGTGCGCCGAGGACGTGCCGTTTTTCGACCCGAAGGCCATCGACCGCGCCGCGCTCGCCGCGACCTATCTCGGCACCCGCGAGCTCGATGGGCTCGCGATCGTCTGCAAGCTCTGGCCGCACGGCCCGGTGGATGCGGATCTGCACGCGCCGCTCGCGAGCGACGTTCCGGCGTTGCTGCTCTCGGGGAGCGATGACCCGGTGACGCCGCCCGAGTACGCACAGGAGGCGGCGCGCGGCCTGACGCACAGCCTGTCGATCGTGCTCGCGGGGTTCGGCCACGGCCAGCTCACCGCGCCGTGCATGGACCGCGTGATGGCGCAGTTCCTCGCACGTGGCACCGCGACCGGGCTCGACATCAGCTGCACGCAGGCGGCGCGCCCGCTGCCTTTCTTCACCACGGTGAACGGACCCCCGCCGTGATCGAGGCGCAGCAGCTCTCGAAGCGCTTCGGTGCGCTGACGGCGGTGCATGAGGTCACGCTGCGGGCCGCGGACGGGCGCATCACCGGGCTCCTGGGTCCCAATGGCGCCGGCAAGTCCACCACGCTGCGGATGCTCTACACCGTGCTGAGGCCCGATGCGGGCGATGCCCTCATCGACGGGGTGAGCGCGGTGCGCGCGCCGGAGAGCGCCCGCGCGCGGCTCGGTGTGCTCGCCCACGGCGCGGGGATCTATCCCAACCTCACCGCGCGCGAGAACGTCCTCTACTTCGGTGCCCTGCAGGGACTCTCGCGGGCCGCGGCACGGGCGCGCACCGCCGAGCTCGTGACGCTCCTCGAGATGGAGGCATTCGCCGACCGCCGCGCGCGCGGCTTCTCCCAGGGCGAGCGCGTCAAGACGGCGCTGGCGCGGGCGCTGGTACACCGCCCGCGCAACGTGGTGCTCGACGAGCCGACCAACGGCCTCGACGTCATGGCGGTGCGGGCGCTGCGCCGCGTGCTGCTCGAACTGCGCGCTGCCGGGCACTGCGTGCTGTTCTCGAGCCACGTCATGCAGGAGGTGAGCGCCGTGTGCGACGAGGTGGCGGTGATCGCCGCGGGCCGGCTGCTCGCGAGCGGCACCCCCGAGGAGATCCGCGCACGTACCGGCGCGGGGAGTCTCGAGGAGGCTTTCGTGCGGCTCATCGGCGGCGCCGGCATCACCTAGAGAATGCGCGCCGTCCTCACCGTGTTCGCCAAGGAGTTTCGCGAGAACCTGCGCGAGCGGCGCACGCTGTTCTCGGCGCTGATCCTGGGGCCGTTGCTCGGGCCGCTGCTGTTCGCCGGTATGCTGTCGCTGCGCATCGAGCGTGGCGCCGACGAGGGCGAGCGGCCGCTCGAGCTCGCGGTCGCGCACGGTGAGCGCGCGCCGAACCTCATCGACTACCTGCGCCAGTACGATGTGCGCGTCACGCCGGTCGACTACGACGACGCCATGGCCCGCGCGGCGGTGCAGCGCGCGCTGCACCCGCAGGTGCTCATCGTGGGGGCGGACTTCGGCACGCGCCTCGCCGGCGGCATGCCGGCGCCGCTCACGCTGTACGCCGACGCCTCGGACGTGGTCGGCGCCGGCGAGCGCGCCCGTGCCCGTGCGCTCATCAGCCAGTACGCCTCGCTCCTCGCGCGGCTGCGCGTCGCCGTGCGCGGCATCGATCCGCTGGTGCTGTCGCCGATCGCGCTGCAGGACGTCGACGTCTCCACCCCGGCGACGCGCTCGGTGCTGCTGCTCGGCGCGCTCACCTACCTGGTGCTGCTCACCATGCTGATGGGCGGCATGTATCTCGCTATCGACGCCACCGCCGGGGAGCGCGAGCGTGGCTCGCTCGAGCCGCTGCTCACCGTGCCGGTGCGCCGCGAGCAGCTGATCTACGGCAAGATCCTTGCGACCTGCGCCTACATGGCGCTGTCGCTCGTGCTCACCGTGACGGCGTTCGCCATCGTGCTGCACTTCACCGGGCTCGAGCGCTTTGGCATGAGCGTGAACTTCGGCCCCGCGGTGGCGGCGCGCGTAGTCCTCTTCTGCCTGCCGCTGGTACCGCTCGGCGCGGCGCTCATGACCATCGTCGCCGCCTACACCCGCACTTACCGCGAGGCGCAGACCTGGCTCGCACTGGTGCTGCTCGTGCCCACCCTGCCGCTGGTGTTTGCCGGCATCATGGAGCTGCGCGCGCAGCTGCCGCTCATGGCGGTGCCTTCCCTCAGTCAGCATTTCCTCGTCACCAGCCTGCTGCGCGATGAGCCGCTGCCGTGGACTTATCTCGCCACCTCCGTGGCGGTGACCCTGGCGCTCGCGGCACTCCTCATCGCCGCGGCCGGACGGCTCTACCGCCGCGAGGCGCTGCTCGGCTGAGCGGGGCGCGCAGCCGCGGAGCACCCCGGGACGATGAGCGCGTGCAGCGCCGCGACGTGCGCATCGGCAAAGGCGCGGGCCTCGACCTCGAAGCGATTGTTCCAGTAGCCGCGCTTGAGGCACTCGAGCAGGTAGCGCGTCACCGTGAGCGTGCCCGGCTGCCACTGGTGTATGACGTGGCAGTACTCGTGCAGCATCAGCCAGGGATTGGCGAAGAACTCCGCGGCGCTGCCGCGCAGGTAGATGCGGCGCACGCGCGTGGTGGCGAGGGCCGGTCCGTGCAGCCGCACGTACCAGGAGTGCTCGATCACCCGCACGTGGCCGATGCCCGCCCCGAGCAGCTGCTCCAGGGCACGCCTTACGTGGTCCGGGACCGGCGCTTCGCGGCCGCTCAGCATCGCGCGGCTCACGCGCGCGTGTGCACCCACCCCATGCTCGGCCGGAAGCGCAGCGTGCGCGCCGGGCCCGCGGCCACGTCCTCGGGCAGCAGCTGCACGCCGGCGTCGGCGAGGTAATGCTTCACGAGCGCCACCACGGTCTCACACGCCGGCCGCGCCTGGGGGGCTTCCGCGAGGTGGACCACGATGCGCGCCTGCAGGTGCCGCGCACTCGGCGCCGCCGCCCGCAGCGACTCGAGGCAGCGATCGAGCAGCAGCAGCTCCGTGGCGAGCGTGGTGTCGGTGACGTCGACGGGCCGGGGGCTGCGCACGATGCAACGCAGGTGCAGCAGTGCGCCGGCTTCCTCCGCGGCGTCGTACACGCATACCGCGATCGCCGACTGCAGCTCCGTGATCAGCAGCGCCTCTCCGGCGGTGACCTCGAAGCGATC
>Ga0335076_10002285_pt1 | contig 19007 bp, 21 predicted proteins | sample Lox_Sample_25_FD_206717 | JGI IMG/M metagenome (GOLD analysis project Ga0335076, IMG submission 206717) | Soil microbial communities from Loxahatchee National Wildlife Refuge, Florida, United States - Lox_Sample_2.5 | ecosystem: Environmental > Terrestrial > Soil > Wetlands | place: USA...
TCCGATGATGTCAGGAATGTACGCCGCGATCAGCGGCCTCGATGCACACCAGACGATGCTCGACGTGACCGCCAACAACCTGGCCAACGTCGACACGATCGGCTACAAGGCTCAGAGCGCCCAGTTCTCGGACGAGCTCTCGCAGCTGATTCAGGCCGGGACCGCCGCCAATGGCTTCAGCGCCGGCACCAACCCGCTGCAGGTCGGACTCGGCACGCAGATCGGGTCGATCGACAACGTGATGACGCCGGGCGGCGTCGAGTCGACCGGCAACGCGACCAACGTCGCCATCCAGGGCACCGGATGGCTGCGCGTCGCCAACGGGAACGTCAGCGCCACCCCACCGACGTTCGACGCCACCCAGTACACGCAGGCGGGTGACCTGACGTTCAACGCGAGCGGCTACCTGTGCACCCAGACCGGTCAGTTCGTGCTCGGCTACGGCGCGCAGCAGAACGCCAGCACCGGCCAGTACTCGCCGGTCACGACCGGCACCAATCCCGCCAACAATCCGATCGTCGTCCCGCCCGGGTCGACCAACGTGACGATCGGCCCCGACGGCAGCGTCAACTATCAGACGCCCGCCGGTGCGACCGTGACCGCGGGTTACATTTCGCTCTCCACGTTCCCGAACCAGGCCGGCCTTCAGCGCAACGGCGGTTCGCTGTGGAGCGCCACCGCCGCCTCGGGGGCCGAGACGCCCGGCCAGCCCGGCACCGCCGGCTTCGGCCAGACGATCAGCGGCGAGCTCGAGCAGTCGAACGTCGACATGGGGACGGAGTTCACGAACATGATCGAGGCCGAGCGTGGCTATCAGGCCAACGCGAGCACGATCACCACGGCCGATCAGATGATGCAGACAGTCGTGCAGATGAAGCAGTAATTCCAGGCAAGCACTGGGCGGAGGGGCGGCAATCGAGGGATGCCGCCTCTCCGGTCAGGGTGGGTGGGACCGCATCAGGCCTAATTTCAACGGACCGAGGAACTAACAATGATCACCCTGCACCGCCTCGGGCACAAGCTCGAGCTCTTTCATTTGAACCCAGATTTGATCGTCACCGTCGAGGGTCACCCCGACACGGTGATCACGCTTGCCACCGGTGCCAAGATCGTCGTCGCCGAGACGCCTCAGCGCGTCTGCCAGGCGGTGCGGGCCTATCGGGTCGAGATTCTCGCCGGCGCCATGAAGCGGCGCCAGGACGCGCGCGAGGAGTCAGGCGGGAACGTCTCGCCGATCCGCCCGGCGCTGATCGACAGCTCTGAGCTCGCGTGACCCTGAAGGTTTCCATAGCTCGGCCGATCAAGAGGTCATGAAGGCCGCAACCGGCATAGGAATCGCTGTCGCCACGATCGGCGTCCTGATGAGCGCGATGATGGACGGGACCAGCCCGGCCGCGTTCATGAACCCGACGGCGCTCGTGCTGATCATCGCGGGCACCGGCGGTGTGACGTTGGCGAGCGTCGGTATGGATGGGATGAAGAAGATCCCGTCGCTGTACAAGCGCGTGATCAATGCCGAGCCGCTCGACGTCCAGGGTCGTGTCAACCTGCTCGTGTCACTCGCCGAGCAGGCGCGGCGCGAGGGTCTGCTGGCACTCGATGCCCAGATCAACGAGATCGACGACGCCTTCACCAAGAAGGGCCTCCAGCTGGTCGTCGACGGCACCGACCCCGAACTCGTGCGCGACATCCTCGACTCCGAGATCGACGGTATGGCGGCCCGCCACCACGCCGGCGTGCTCCCGTTCGAGAAGGCCGGCGGGTTTGCCCCGACGATCGGGATCATCGGCACGGTCATGGGGCTCGTCCACGTGCTCCAGAACCTGTCTGCCCCCGCGACACTCGGCCCCTCGATCTCCGCGGCCTTCATCGCGACCCTGATGGGCGTCGCGTCGGCCAACGTGATCTATCTCCCCGTGGCAAACCGCCTGAAGGCGCTCTCGTCCGAGGAGGTCGAGCTGCGCACGCTGACGGTCGAGGGGATCCTCTCGGTCCAGGCCGGCGACAACCCGCGCGTGGTGGCGGACAAGCTCACCTCGTTCGTGCCTCCGGCCGAGCGCGGAGGAGACGGCGAAGGCGACAACGTCACGCCGATGCCTGAGCGCGAAGCGGAAGCCGCCTAACCATGGCCGCGCACGGCAAGCGCGGCCGACGCGGAGGAGCCGTCGAGCACGAGAACGAGGAGCGCTGGCTCTTGACCTACGCGGACATGCTCACGCTGCTGTTCGCGCTGTTCATGGTCCTGTTCTCGATCTCCTCGGTGAACATCTCCAAGTATCAGGTCCTCCAGCAGTCGCTGAAGGCGGCTTTCTCGGGCTCGATCCTCCCCGGCGGGCGGGCGATCCTGCAATCAGGCTCGGAGTCGACAAGCGCGCACACGCCCGCGACCGCCGAGGTTCCGTCGATCGTGCCGCTGGTGCCCACGCCGACCTCGCGGTCGAGCAGCAGCACCGGCTCGGCCAACAATCCGTCCGCGAAGCCGATGTCCTCGGCGGAGTTGCAGGCGGCGCTCAACAGCATGAGCGCGTCGGTCTCCGAGCAGGACACGTTCCAGAAGCTCAAGGCGCAGATGGACGCCTACGCCAAGGCGCACGGCTTCGGCAACAAGGTCCAGACCATCGTCGAGCGCCGCGGGCTCGTCGTCCGCGTGCTCACCGACAACCTTCTGTTCGACTCCGGCTCGGCGACGCTCCAGTCCGGCGCCGACAAGCTGCTCGACGAGGTCGCCCAGCTGCTCAACCTTGACCAGAGTCATCCGATCACAGTGGAAGGACACACGGACAATCAGCCGATCGACACCGCTCAGTTCCCGAGTAACTGGGAGCTGTCGACCGATCGAGCCACGAACGTCGTGCGGTACCTCATCAGCCGGAGCGTCAACCGCGACCGGCTCGGGGCGGTCGGTTACGCCGACCTGCACCCGATCGCAAGCAACGCAACGGCCGCAGGGCGCGCAGAGAACCGCCGCGTCGAGATCGTGCTGATGCGCCTGAACCCCGTACCACCATCCTGACACCGCCCCCGACCCCCGATCCGAGCCCATGAAGAAGAAGATCCTGATCATCCTCCCGATCATCCTGCTCGGCGGCGGCTACGTCGCCAAGGGCAAGCTCATGCCCCCGAAGGTCGTCAAGCCGAAGATCGCGGGGACCATCTACATCCTCCCCCACCAGTTCACGCTCAACCTCAAGGACGGGCACTACGCGACGCTGACGGTCGCGCTCGAGCTCGCGGCAGGGCAGAGCGACGGCGCCAGCCCGGACAACACGCCCGCGGCCGGCTCCGTGGTCGGCACGCTTCCCGAGGAGGCCGTGATCCGGGCGATCATCACCAACGAGGTCACGAACCAGGGCTCGACCGCGTTGATCGACCAGCCGGGGCGCACCGACCTGCAGCGCCAGATCCTGTCCGACATCAAGTCCGAGACCGACGTGAAGGTCGATCAGGTCTTCTTCACGGACGTGGCCGTCCAGTAAGGCACCGGCGATGAGCGAGAAACTCGAACTCGAACAACTCCCCGCCGGCGCCGTCGACGCGGCGCCCGGCGTGAATGCCGTCGGCGACCTGCGTCGCCTGAGTGCCGTGCCGGTCGACCTCAGCGTCGAGATGGGCCGCACCCGGATGACCGTCGGCGAGACGCTCGAGCTCCGCCAGGGCTCGATCATCACGCTCAACCGGATGGCCGGCGAGCCTGTCGATCTGCTCGTCAACGGCACCGCGATCGCGCGCGGGGAGGTCGTGGTGATCGACGAGCAGTTCGGTCTGCGCGTCACCGAGGTCCTTGGCCAGCCGACGGTCGGCGCGCCCGAGGCCTCCGCCGAACCCGCGGCCGGCTCAGAGGCATAGCTCCCGCACGGACGCCCGGCTCCGGCACGGCCCCCCCGCCCGCCCCGGAAACTAAAGCTACGCGCAGGACGTGACGAGTACCCGGGTACCGAACCCACTGATGGGAACGGCGTCGCCACCCCGGCTCGTCTGATCCTGCAAGGAGCAACCGTCAATGCCAGATGCAACCAACCCCCGACAGCTTGTCGTGTTCACGCTCGGAACCGAGCACTACGCGCTCCCGATCCAGCAGGTCCACGAGATCATCCGCTACTCCGAGCCGCGGTCGGTCGCCTCGCGCGCCGATTGGGTTCGTGGCGTGATCAGCCTCCGGGGCCGGATCGTTCCCGTGTACGACCTCGCCGCCCGGCTCGGGGTTCCATCCGAGCTGACCGAGCACAGCAAGATCGTGATCGTGGAGGCGGGATCCGAGACTGCCGGCGTGATCGTCGACGGCGTCGAGGAAGTCCTGACGGTCCAAGACGAGCAGATCCAGGACGCGCCCGGCGCGGACACGACGTTGATCGAGTCGATCGCGAAGATCGACACCCGCCTCGTCGTGCTGCTCAAGCCGAGCGCCATCTCCCCGGAGCCGGACGTCGCGCTCGCCGCCTGAGCCCCCTCGAAGACCACGAACTGAGGACATGTCCACCACCTCCCCGGCGCGCGTAGTCGTCGTCGACGACAGCGCTCTGATGCGAAACATCGTCGCGAGATCGCTGACGCGGGCCGGGGTCGAGGTGGTCGGAAGCGCCTGTGACGGCGACGAGGCCCTCGCCCTGTGCGAGCGCGAGCGTCCCGACGCGATGACGCTCGACCTGACGATGCCTGGTCTCGACGGGCTCGGCGTGCTCAGGGCGCTCCGTGCCCGTGCGGACAGCAACATCCCGGTCGTCGTCGTGTCCGCGTTCTCCGCCGCCCACGGGGCACGGGCGGTCGACGCGCTCGCCGAGGGTGCGTTCGACCTCGTGACCAAGCCGACCGCGAACGAGAGCCTCGACTCGTTCATCGAGAGCCTGGGAGCCAAGGTCAGGCTCGCGGTCGCCTCGCGCCGCAAGAACCGCCTCGCCGGCCGCCAGAACATCTTCACTCCCCGCCGTCCCGCGCCGGCCACCCGTGATGCCAGGCTCGTCGTGATCGCCACCTCCACCGGCGGCCCGCGTGCGCTCGCCTCGCTCGTCCCGAAGCTTCCCGCTCCGCTCGGCATCGGAACCGTGATCGTCCAGCACATGCCCGCCGGCTTCACCGGGTCGCTCGCTACGCGGCTGAACGCGAGCAGCGCACTGAACGTGGTCGAGGCCACCGGCGGGGAGAAGCCCGACGGGCGGACCGCTCTGCTGGCGCCCGGCGGCCGCCATCTTCGCCTCGCGTACGACGGCCGCACCGCGCTGACCGACGAGCCGGCGGTCGGCGGGCTGCGCCCGCGCGCCGACCTCGTGATCGAGGACGCCGCGCGGGTGTACGGCGAGCGCCTGCTGCTGGTCGTGCTCACCGGCATGGGCAACGACGGGCTTCGCGGCGCGCGCGAGGTTCACCGTCACGGCGGGCGCATCCTCGCCGAGTCCGAGGACAGCTGCACGGTCTATGGGATGCCGCGCGCGATCGTCGACGGCGGTCTCGCCGACGACGTGCTTGACCTCGACCAACTGGCGCAGGCGATCGCGAACGAGGCACACGCATGAGTGATCGCGAGACTCGCGCCCTCCCGCGCACGACGATCGCCCGGCAGCGCGGCCACGACGCCGCGCTGTCGGCACCGAAGAGCGACCTGGTGGCCGCGGACGACTACGTCGCGTTCTGCGAGGGGCTGCGCAAGCTGTGCGGGATCGACTTGGCGCAGTACAAGCGGCCACAGATGGAGCGAAGGTTGCGCTCGTTCTTCGCGCGCAAGGGCATCTCCAGGCTGACCGACTCGCTCGGGCGTCTGCAGGCTGACCAGCAGCTTCTGGACGACCTGCTCGACCGGGTGACGATCAACGTCTCGCAACTCTGGCGCCACCCCGACCAGTGGGCGCGCCTCGAGGGCGGCCTGCTCTCGGAGCTGTCGGCGAACGGCCGCCTGCGGGCGTGGAGCGCCGGCTGCTCGTACGGAGCCGAGGCGTACACGCTCGCCGCCCTCTGCTCTCAGGCGATCCCGGGCGTGCGGGTCCGGATCCTCGGGACCGACATCGATCAGCGCATGGTTGCCCGCGCCAGGAGCGGCGCGTTCACCGCCGAGGACGCGCGCGCCGCGCCAGCCGAGGCGATGGAGCGGTGGTTCGAGAAGACCGCCACGGGGTGGCAGGCCAAGCAGACGCTGAGGTCCATGACCCACTTCGAAGTGGGCGATCTGCTCAAGCTCGAGCCGCACGGGTCGAGCTATGAACTGATCATGTGCCGCAACACGGTCATCTACTTCGCCGACCAGATCAGAGACGAACTGCACAGCCGGCTCGCCCGGGCACTGCGACCGGGAGGCGTGCTCGTGATCGGCGGGACAGAGCGGATCTCCGATGCCGCGTCGCTCGGCCTGGCCACGATCCACCCCTTCATCTACCGAAAGTCGTAATGGACACGTCCGAGTACATGCCGATGTTCGTCGCGGAGACGCGCGAGCACCTCGAGCAACTGAACCTCGCGATTGTCCGGCTCGAGGAGGACCCGAAGGACCGCCCGACCGTCGAGGAGATCTTCCGGATCGCCCACTCGCTCAAGGGGATGAGCGCGACGATGGGCTTCGCCGCGTTCGCCGAGCTCACCCACGCGATGGAGGACGTGTTCGAGCTGCTTCGCCAGCGCACGAGCGGCCTGCCTGTGGAGGCGATCGACACCGTGTTCGCGTGCCTCGATGCGCTGTCGGCGGCCGTCGAGGCGATCGAGTCAGACGGGCACGAGTCGCTCGATCCAGCCGCATTGGTCACCCGTCTGCGCTCGCTGGTGCGACCCCGCACGCCCGAGCAGGAGATGGCTCGCGTCGGCATCGCCGACCCGCTCGACCACGCCGCCGTGATCGCGGCCCAGGAAGCGGGCGCTCGGGTCCTCCGCGTGCAGGTCACGCTCGGCGAACAGGTGCTGATGCCGGCCGTGCGCGCCCACATGGTCCTGGCCACGCTCGCCGATCACGGCGAGATCCTGGCCAGCGCACCGCCGCCGGACGCCGTCGAGCAGTTCCAAGGCCGCACGATCGACGCATGGATCGCGAGCGACCACGAGGACGAGGTGATCGCCGCGGACGCCCGCGGGGTCTCCGAGGTGTTCGCGGTCGAGGTCAACGAGGTTTCTGAGCCTGCCGCCGCGCCGGCGACGCTCGAGGTCGCCCCGCCGCCCGAGCCCGAGGCCTCGCCGGCGCCCGCGGTCGCCAACACGCCACCCACCGCCAAGCCGGCCGAAGCGCCGATGAAGACGACTCAGACGCGGACCGTGCGCGTCGACGCGGAGCGCCTCGATTCCCTGATGCACTCGATGGGCGAGCTAGTGATCCATCGCACCGCGGTCGAGGCGCTGACCGCGAACCTCGAGATCGAAGGTCTCCAGCAGGCCGTGCAGGAGCTGACCCGGAGCTCGCAGGCGCTCCAGGCGATGGTCATGCAGGTCCGCATGATTCCAGTCGACGTCGTGTTCCTGCGCTTCCCACGGCTGATCCGCGACCTCTCGACGAAGCTCGGCAAGGAGGTGAAGCTCGAGCTGGTCGGAAGCGACACCGAGCTCGACCGCACGGTCGTCGACGCGCTCGGCGATCCACTTGTCCACCTCGTCCGCAACGCCATCGATCACGGTCTCGAGCAGCCCGATGAGCGCGTGGCGGCAGGAAAGTCGCGTCATGGCACGATCGAGATCGCGGCGCGCCACGCCGGCGGCAGCGTCGTGATCGAGGTCCGCGACGACGGCAAGGGGATCGACCCACGCGCGATCGCCCGGAAGGCGCTGTCGCTCGGGATGATCGACGATGAGGCCGCCGCGACGATCGACATACGCGGGGCTGTGGAGCTGCTGTTCACCTCCGGGTTCTCGACGGCGCAAACCACCAACGACATCTCCGGCCGCGGGGTCGGCATGGACGCGGTCCGCGCGAAGATCCGCCAGCTCGGCGGCGAGGTCGTGATCGACTCCACCCCCGGCACGGGGACGCTCGCCCAGATCCGCCTTCCGCTGACGCTCGCGATCGTGTCGGCCCTCCAGATCGATGTATCGGGCGCCCCGTTCGCAATCCCGCTCGACCGGATCGAGCGCACGCTCCGGCTGTCGGAGCAGACCGTGCGCTCCGTCGCGGGGAGTCCCATGCTCGTGCTCGAGGACGGGGTCCTGCCGCTCCTCGACGGTGCCCACGTGTTCCGCCACCAGAGCGCCGGCGACCACGAGTTCGTGGTGATCATCCGCACCCAGGACCGCCGCCTAGCCCTGGCTGTCGACGATCTGGTCGGCCAGCGCGAGCTCGTCACCCGGCCGCTCCCGGCGATCGTCTCCGACGGCGAGCCCGTGTCCGGCGGCGCGGCCCTCGCCGACGGCCGAATCGCCTTGATCGTCGACTGCGACGCGCTCGCCGCCGAGAGCAGTGCCGCGGCCCGGATAAGTCTTGCTGCTTAGAAGAACAATGACCGACACCGAATACAGGAGCCCTGATCAGTGACCCCTCGCTACACCGAATTGCAGCTGGATGCATTGCGGGAGCTGGCGAACATCGCCTCTGGGAACGCCGCGACCGCGCTCTCTCAGATGCTGGGACGCGAGGTCGGCCTGAGCGTTCCCCGAGTGCTGGCGCTGCCGGTGGTCGATGCTGTCGAGGCGTGCGGGAGCCCCGACGACCCGATCACGAGCGTCGTGATCCCGCTCGAGGGCGACATCGACGGGCTCGTGCTCCTGCTGATCTCGACCGACGGCGCCGATGTGCTGTGCCGACTGCTCGGTGTGGAAGCCGGCAGCGAGATCGGCGACTCGGCGCTGCGCGAGATCGGCAACATCCTCGGGACCTCTTGCCTGAATGCGCTCGCGTCGATGACCGGGCTGAACCTAGGCCCGTGTCCCCCGCACCTCACCACCGACATGCTGGGCGCGATCGTCTCTTCGCTGGCGCTGTCGCAGGCCGCGTCGGCCGACCTGGTCCTGGTCCTCGACTCCGAGCTGGACATCGCCGATGAGCCGTGCTCGATCTCGTTCATGCTGCTGCCGACCGACGGCGCGGTCGACGACCTGCTGACGCCGCTGGGCCTGGCCGCGTAGCGATGGGCTCGGTTCGAATGGGAGAGATCGAAGTGTCAAAGCAACCCGAAGATGAACTCGTCGCGCGCGGTCTCGGCTCGTGCATCGGCCTCGCCCTGGTCGACCGGTTCGCCGGCATCGCGGGCCTGGCCCACATCGTGCTGCCTCAGTCCAGCGAAACCGATCGCCAGACGGGGAAGTTCGCCGACCTGGCGGTGCCCGCGCTTGTCGATCGCGTCCTCGAGGCCGGAGCCAGCCGGCGTCGCCTCGATGCAGTTCTCGCCGGCGGCGCGCGCATGTTCGAGCTGGGCGAGCTCGACATCGGCGCGCGCAACGAGGAGGCGGTCCGGACCGGGCTCGCCGGGTTCGGCATTCCCGTGCGCGCCGCCGAGACCGGAGGGAGCCGCGGGCGGACGATGCGTGTCGACCTCAACAGGTGCAGAGTCACTGTCAAAGAGGCGGGCGGCCGCTCTACCACGCTGCTCGACGGCTCCGCCCGCCGCCAGCAGGCCGCCCGTGCCCTGGAAGGAGCCCAGCGATGAGTGAGATGCTCGACCGCGACAAGGTCGCCGCCCTCGTCGAAGCCGCCAAGCAGGGCCAGCTTCCCGACCAGGCACCGACCCCGGGCCACCGGCGCGGCCAGCGGCTGCGCACGGTCGACTTCTCGCGCCCGACCAAGTTCACCAGCGACCACCAGCGTCGGATCTCGCGAGCGATCGACACGTTCTGCCAGACGTCGGTCACCCGGCTGTCGACCGAGCTCCGCACCCCGGTCGAGCTAGAGGCGATCAACAGCGCCCAGGCCACGTGGTCGGGCGCACAATCGCAGCTGCCGACCGGCTCGCTGTTCGTGACGCTCGACGTCCAGCCGCTCGGCACCAGGATGCTGTTCACCGTCGAGCAGTCGTTCGTGCTGATGTGCCTTGACCTGCTGCTCGGAGGCTTGCCGGACAAGCCGCCCCGCGAGCGGCGGTTCAGCGAGATCGACAACGTGCTGACCCAGCGCCTGTTCGAATCGCTGGTCCATCAGCTCTCGCTCGTGTGGCAGGACCTGGCCGGGATCAGCCTGTCGATCATCGACATCGAGACCCACAACGACACGAGTCAGATCGCCGCGGTCTCCGAGCCGACGTTCGTGGTCGTGATCGAGAGCCGGATCAACAAGCACTCCGCCTCGATGGCGCTGCTCATCCCATGGCTCGCGATCGACACTGTCTCAGAGCGCCTGTCCGGCAAGGAGGCGCGCGAGCCGGAGGCCGAGTCGGCCGGGGCGGCCGAGATCGGGCGCGCGATGGCCGGCGTCCCGGTCACGCTTCGAGCCGAGGTGGCCGCGATCGAGCTTCCGATCGAGGAGATTCTCTCGCTCGGGCCCGGCAGCCTGATCCGGCTCGGGGCCCAGGCCGATCAGGGCATCACCGTGTTCGCCGAGAACGTCAAGCTCGCCCGCGCCCAGCCCGGCGCCAACGGGGCCCGCCGGGCAATCCAGATCTCCGGTACCGAGAGGAAGTTCGGATGACCCAGCAGGACATCACCCCGCGCGAGGCGCTGATGCGCCTCGGCGCATCGACCGCGGAAGCGATCGCCAAGGTGCTCGAGATGTTCGCTGCCGGCGCGGTCGAGCGCGGCGAGGTCACCGTGCTCGAGGACGGCGCGTCGCCGTTCGCCAGCGTCGCCCGGGGCTCGATCGCCACGAGCGTCTCCTACGTAGACGGCGTGACCGGCGCCAACATCTTCGTGCTCACGCCGGCCGGCGCCCGCACGCTCGCCACCGCGATGGGAGCGGCCACGGAGGAGGCGGAAGAGGGCTCGGACGCGCCGACGCTGTCCGAGCTCGAGATGTCGGCGGTCGCCGAGGCCGCCAACCAGATGATGGCCGCCGCGGCCGCCGCGATCGGCGTCGTGCTCGGCCAGGAGATCGAGATCTCGTCACCGGATACGCGCGTCCTCGACGATCCGACCTCCGCCGACGACATCTACGGCACCGCGCCCCACGCAACCTCGACGACGTTCATGATCTCCGGCGAGCCGTGCCGGCTGATCCAGCTGGTGCCACGGGCGTTCGTGGTCCGGATGGTGAAGGCAATCGACGACGAGAGCGCCGTGCAGGCCGCCGGCAATGCGGTCCGCGGATCCTCGGCAAGCGCTAATGGCTCGGCCATCGACACGAGCCCCCACAGCCTCGCGCTCGAGGAGGCGCTCGGCGGGATCAGCCTGCGGGTGTGGGCCGAGCTCGGACGGTCCCGCATGCCGCTGGGCACCGCCCTCGGGCTGCCCGTGGGCGCGGTCGTCGACCTCGACCGAGGCGCTGACACGCCCGTCGACCTGTACGTGAACGGAATGCGGTTCGCGCGCGGCCAGCTGGTCGTCACCGAGGAGGGCGAATGGGCCGTATCGCTCGAGGAGCTCGAGAGCGAGGGACTCCGAGTGCTCGAGCTGGCCCAGGCGGCCCAGGCTGCGTCCGGCGAAGCCGCCGAGACCGAAGCTCAATCTCTGGTGACGGATTCCGATCACCGGGTAGAGGACCGGGACCCAACACCTGACCCAGAAACCCCAGAAGTGCAGCAACCCGAAGTGGAAGGAGCCGTAACCTGATGGCCCGTGTACTCGTAGTCGACGATGCCGCGTTCATGCGCAAGGTGGTGAGCGATGCGCTCGCTTCCGGCGGTCACGAGGTGGTCGGCGAGGCAGGCAATGGCATCGAGGCCGTCCAGCAGTTCCAGGCGCTCTCCCCCGAGCTGACCACGCTCGACATCACCATGCCCGAGAAGGACGGCCTTCAGGCGCTCGCCGAGATCATCGCGATCGATCCGGGCGCCCGCGTGCTGATGTGCTCGGCGCTCGGCCAGGAGAGCAAGGTGATCGAGTCGATTCAGAAGGGCGCGAAGGACTTCGTCGTCAAGCCGTTCCAGCCCGCGCAGCTGCTCGAGGCGGTCGGCAAGGCGCTCGCCGCCTAGAGTGCCTGAGTCCTCGGTCTAGAGCGACCGGAAGCGCCGGGTCATCTCGGCGTCGGGACCATCGTCTTCGTCAGCGGCCCCGGGCTCGGCTTCGTCAGCGTCCGGGGCTTCTTCGTCTTCGGAGTCCTCGGACCGCTCGGGTTCATGGTCGGCATTGGCCTGCTGTACGACGCCCTCGAGGTGGTGGCGGAGCTTTTCCTCGCTGCCGGGTTCGACGTCGGCGACCCGGACCTTGCCTTTCCGCAGCTCCACCTCACCCCACTCGCCGGCGCCGAGCAACGCCACCGTCGCGTCGAAGCTCTGCTTCCAGCCCTTGGGGACGTCGCCTTCGAGTCGGACCGTCAGCTTCGCGTTCTTGACCTCGGCGGTCGACCAGTTCAACGAGACCATTCACCCGTCCTACCCGCCGCGGAGTCGTTGACACTCCGGCCACTTCAACGCACCAGAAATAGGGCCCACTAACGTCGCACTCGGCCTCGCCCCGGAGCCGAATGCGTATTCGCTCAGCTCTGGCACCGCTTTCGACACGCTCGAGCCGGGAGACCGGCCGAGTGCGCGGATATCGGGGCAATCGGCGCCGCGGATATCGGGGCAATCGGTGGCGGAGACACTCGGGCAATCGGTGGCGGAGACACTCGGGCAATCGGCGGCGCAGTACCGGGCGGACGCGGAGCCAACCCGCGCGATGTCCCCCTGCAGACACCGATTCAAGGCCGCGGGGGTACCGGCCGATTACCGGAAGGACTCTCCCTCGGAGTCCTTCCCTCGATGAAGTCGCTCACGTTCATACGTGGCGTCGTACTTGCCGGCGCCCTGATGCTGACCGCTGCCACGCCTGCCCTGGCTGCCGCTTCCTCCACGGAGAAGGCGCCCGTCCAGAGCGCGCAGGCGCTCGCCCAGTCGACGGGCGAGAACACGCAGCTGCGTCTCGGCGGAACCACGACCGCCACCCACGCGACCTCGAGCGGCGGCGGGGCGAGCATCGTCCGCACGATCGTGGGCCTGTTCATCGTCATCGCCGTGATCTACGGAATCGCGTGGATCATGAAGCAGGCCAAGAAGAGCAAGCACCGCCCGACGGGCACCGGTCTCACGCAGGTCGCGAGCCTGCCACTCGGCAGCGGCCGTTCAGTCTGTGTCGTGCGCGCCGGCCGTGAGGTGCTGGTGGTCGGTGTCGCCGAGAACGGCGTCACCCCCATCCGCAGCTACTCCGAGGCAGAGGCGATCGCGCTCGGTATCGAGGTTCCGCCCGAGAAGCCCGAAGTGGCTGACCGGGCCGAGAAGTCCTCTGACCGCGTGGTCGACGTCCTGCGGCGGCTGACGGCTCGCTCGTGAAGGTCGACTCGAGCAACGCACTCCAGATCCTGCTGCTGATGGGCGGGATCTCGATCCTGCCGGCGATCCTCTTCACGGTCACGGGATTCACGCGGATCCTGATCGTCCTCAGCTTCGTCCGCAGCGCGCTCGGGACCCAGAACACGCCCCCCAACCAGGTGCTGGTCGGGATTGCACTGTTCCTGACCCTGTTCGTGATGGCGCCGACGATCAGCGCGATCAAGAAGGACGCGTGGGACCCCTATTCCAAGCACCAGATCTCGACCTCGCAGGCGATCTCGCGCGGGGAGGAGCCACTGCGCGAGTTCATGTTCAAGCAGACGCGCAACCAGGACCTGACGCTGTTCGTGAACCTTGCACACCTCAAGACCCAGCCGCAGACACGCGCGCAGGTTCCCACCTACGTCCTGATCCCCGCGTTCATGATGAGCGAGCTGAAAACGGCCTTCGAGATCGGCTTCCTGGTCTTCCTCCCGTTCCTGCTGATCGACCTGATCGTCTCCTCGACGCTGATGTCCATGGGGATGATCATGTTGCCTCCTTCATTCATATCGCTGCCGTTCAAGATCTTGCTGTTCGTCCTGGTCGACGGCTGGGCGCTGATCACGCAATCGCTGGTCGCGAGCTTCCACTGAGATGAATCAGGACACAGTCGTCAATCTGGCAACGCAGGCGATGATGCTCGCGCTGAAGATCGCGGGCCCGATCCTGCTGCTCGGGCTGATCATCGGCCTGCTCGTGAGCATCTTCCAGGCGGTCACCTCGATCCAGGAGCAGAGCCTGTCGTTCATCCCGAAGATCGTCGGGGTGGCGGTGCTGATCGTCGTGCTCGGGCCGTGGATGCTCGACCAGCTGGTCAGCTACGCCCAGAACCTGTACATGTCGATCCCGTCGCTGATCGGATGAACCAGCTGACGCTCAACCACGTCCTGAACGCGCTCGGCGGCGGCCAGTCGATCACCGCGTTCTTCCTCGTGCTCGGGCGGGTCAGCCCGCTGTTCGTGCTCGCGCCGCTTTTCTCGGCCAAGCAGATTCCGGCGCAGGTCAAGGGCATCATCGCCGTCGCGCTGGCGGTCGGGCTGACCGGTCTGGCGATGCACGGACAGCACATCCCGACCCAGCCCGTCCAGGTCGCGGGAATGATGGTCGTGCAGATCCTGGTCGGGATCCTGTTCGCGTTCGCGATCGGCGCATTGATGGCGGCGGTCCAGACCGCCGGCGGCCTCGCCGACATCTTCTCAGGCCTTTCGTTCGGCGCCACCGTCGATCCGATCAACGGCAACCCAGGCGGCGTGTTTTCCGAGTTCTACGCGCTGATCGGGGCGATGCTGTTCATCGCGATCGGCGGCGACGCGTGGATGCTGCGCGGCATCGCGCGCACGTTCACCCTGATTCCCCTGACCAAGGCGCCGCAGCTCGGATCGCTGGCGAACGCCGCCGAGCTCTCGTTCACCTCGATCTTCACCTCGGCGCTCGAGGTTGCGGCCCCGGTGATGCTCACGCTGCTGATCACCGACGTCGCGTTCGGCATGGTCTCGCGCGTCGTTCCGCAGATGAACGTGTTCTCGGTCGCCTTCCCGCTCAAGGTCGGCGTCTCGCTGCTCGCGGTGGCCGCGACGCTGCCGTTCCTCGGCGGCTGGCTGTCGGACCAGGTTTACACGTCGGTCGCAACCGCCCTCCACGCCTTCTAGCCCGATCGATCGACCATGGCCGATTACGACAAGACAGAGAAACCGACACCCAAGAAGAAGCGCGAGGCGCGCAAGCAGGGTCAGGTCGCCAAGAGCACCGACCTCAACGGCTCGGTCGTGCTCGTCGCCGGGCTGATCGGGATCGTTGCCGTCGGTCCGGCGGTCGTGTCCGGCATCGCCGACTCGATGCGCTCGACCTTCCAGCAGATCTCCCGGCCAGGCGACGCCACCAGCGCCGCCGGTCTCCACGCCCTGGAATCGGCGGCCCTGCACACGCTGCTCGGCACGATCGCGCCGATCGCCGGCCTCTGCCTGGCCGCCGGCGTGATCGTGAACGTCGCCCAGGTCTCGTTCAAGCCCTCGATGACGGCGATCAAGCCGAACTTCAAGAAGATCAACCCGGTCAGCGGGGCCCGGAATCTATTCGGGATCCGAATCGCCACCGAGGGGATCAAGGCGATCGCAAAGGTCGGCGCGGTCGGCGCGGTCGTCGCGATGGCGCTGGTGCCCCAGCTCACGAGCCTCGGCGCGAGCATCGACACGCCGCCCGCCGCGCTCGGGATCCTGATCAACCACAGCATCATTGGCATAGCTGAGCGCGCCGCGATCGCGTACCTGCTGATCGGGATCCTCGACTACATCTACCAGCGCCACCGCCACAACAAGCAGCTGAAGATGTCCAAGCACGAGATCAAGGAGGAGGGCCGGCAGCAGAACGCGCCGCCCGAGGTCCGCGCTGCGATCCGCAGGCGGCAGTTGCAGGCCGCGCGTGCGCGCATGATGGCCGCGATTCCCCAGGCCGACGTCGTCGTCACCAATCCGACGCACTTCGCGGTCGCGCTCAGCTACGACGGCAGCCATCCGGCGCCGGTCGTCGTCGCCAAGGGGCAGGACCTCGTGGCCAAGCAGATCCGGCGGATCGCCGAAGAGTCGGGCGTTCCGATCGTGCCCGACCCCCCGCTCGCGCGCTCGTTGCATTCCTCAGTCGAGATCGGCCAGATGATCCCGGCCGAGCTTTACGCCGCGGTCGCGCAGGTGCTCGCGTTCGTCTACCGCATGGCCGGGCGTAGGAAGGCCGCGGTATGAACGAGAACACGATCTCAAAGCTCCTGAAGCACACCGATCTGGTCGCCGCGGTGTCGGTCGTGGTGGTCGTGACGATGCTGATCGTCCCGCTCCCGTCGATGTTGCTCGACCTGTTCATCACGATCAACATCTCGGCGGCGCTGGCCGTCGTGGTGGCGACCATGTACCTGCAGAAGCCGCTCGAGTTCTCCGCGTTCCCGAGCCTCCTGCTGCTGACCACGATGTTCCGCCTGGCGATCAACGTATCGGTCACGCGCCTGATCCTGACCAAGGGCGACGCCGGCAGCGTGGTCCACGACTTCGGTCAGTTCGTCGTCAGCGGAGACGTCGTGATCGGCCTCGTGATCTTCCTGATTCTGGTCGTGATCCAGTTCGTGGTCGTGACCAACGGCGCCGGTCGCGTCGCCGAGGTCGCCGCCCGCTTCACCCTCGACGCGATGCCCGGCAAGCAGATGGCGATCGACGCCGACCTGAACGCCGGGCTGATAACCGATCAGGAGGCGCGCCACCGACGGTCTGAGATCGCGCGCGAGGCCGACTTCTACGGAGCGATGGACGGTGCCTCGAAGTTCGTCAAGGGCGACGCGATGGCAGCCGTGATCATCACCGGGATCAACCTGATCGGCGGGATCGTCGTCGGCGTGGTTCAGCACCACGTCCCGTTCTCGCAGGCGACGCACACCTACTCGCTGCTGACCGTCGGCGACGGCCTCGCGGCTCAGATCCCGGCGCTGCTGATCTCGGTCGCGACCGGCATCCTCGTCACCCGCTCGGCGTCCGAGAAGGACCTCGGGTCGGACCTTGCCAACCAGATCCTCCGCCAGAAGAAGGCGCCGCTGGTGGCCGGGTGCGTGGTGTGCGCGTTCGCGCTGATCCCGGGCCTGCCGAAGCTGCCGTTCCTGTTCATCGGCGGGATCATGGCCGCGATCGGCTACTCGGTCCGGAACGGCATGCCGGACGAGCTCGCCGCGGCCGCGGCCGCTGCCGCGCTCCCGGCGCCGACCGAGGCCGACAAGCCCTCGGCCCCGCGCGAGGAGGTGCTGAAAGAGCTTCCGATCGACCCGCTCGAGCTCGGCATCGGCTTCGGCCTGGTGCCGCTCGTCGACCGCCGCACGGGCGGTTCGCTTGTGCGACGCGTCTCGATGATCCGCCGCCAGATCGCGTCCGAGCTGGGGATGGTGATCCCGCCGGTCCGGATCCACGACGAGGTCGACCTCGATTCGCACGAGTACGTGGTCAAGGTCCGGGGCACGGTCGTGGCGCGCGGTCAGGTCATGGCCGGCCACCACCTGGCGATGGACCCGGGCGACGCGGTCGGAACGCTCCCCGGGATCCCGACCACCGAGCCGGCGTTCGGGCTGCCCGCGATCTGGATTCCCGAGACCCAGCACGCCGAGGCCGAGGCCCTCGGATACACCGTCGTCGACGGCGAATCGGTGATCGTCACCCACCTCACCGAGACGATTCGCAACCACGCTGCCCATCTGCTCACGCGGCAAGACGTACGCCAGCTCCTGGATCAGCTAAAGGAAATCAACGAAGCTGTCGTTACGGAGGTTGTGCCCGATGTTCTCTCGCTCGGCGAGATCCAGCGTGTCTTGCAGTCCCTCCTCGCGGAGGGCGTGTCGATCCGCGACCTCGGCGCGATCGTCGAGTCCGTAGGCGACAAGGCCAGGATCACCCGCGACCCCAACCTGCTGGCCGAATACGCGCGCCAGGCGCTCGGTCGCGCGATCACAGCGCCGCATCTGGACCCGATGCAGACGCTGCGCGTCATCACGCTCGACCCGACGGTCGAGCAGGAGCTGGCGACATCGATCACCCAGACCAGCGACGGCGAGTACCTGGCGATGGAGCCGATGCGGGCCCAGGCCGTGCTCACCGCCGTCAAGAGCCAGTCCGACCAGGCTTCCGCGCGTGGCGGAATCCGTCCGGTGCTGCTCTGCTCGGCGCGCGTGCGTCGCCACGTCCGCCGCCTCCTCGAATCATCCGTGCCCCATCTCCCCGTCTGTTCTTACAACGAAGTCGCCCCAGGCATCAGCGTCGAAACCATAGGAGTAGTTAGCGCATGAGTACCGTCACCGAGCCCCACACGAACGGCCACGACCGTGAGCTGAACGGCGTGCGCACCTACCGCGGCCGCAAGCTCGAGGACCTGATCCCGCAGATCCGCTCGGAGCTTGGCCCCGACGCGATCATCCTGCGCCAGCGCGAGGGACTGATGGGCGGCGTCGGCGGCTTCTTCGCCCAGAAGTGCGTCGAGGTCGACGCCCAGGCCGCCCCGCGAGTCGACATCTACGACGACGAACAGCCGGTCAACGGCTGGGAGCTGCCCGACGAGGATTATTCCCTGCCGGCGCTGCCGGCCCCCGAGGAGCCGCCCGCGCCCGAGGCGGTCGCGCCGCCGGTCCCCGAGCCGATCGCGCCGCCCGCGCCCGAGGTCCCCGAGTTCACGCCGCCGCCCTCCGAGGGCGCCGCGGAGTCGTTCGTCAGCCGTCTCGAGCAGGCGGCGGCGCACGTCGACATCGATGAGCTGGTCAAGCTCGTGACCACCGGCGGGCTGCCGACCCCGGATCAGGTCGACGAGGCGCCCGAGCCGATCGCGCACGAGCCCGTACCGGCCCCGGTCGCCGCGGAGCCTGTCGATATTTCTACCCCCGAGCCGATCGCGCCCCCCGCGCCGGAGCCGGTGGCAGCGCCCGCACCCGAGGTCGTCGAGGTTCCCGTGCCCGCTGCCCCTGCCCCCGCCCCCGCCCCCGCCGTCGAGGCTCCAGCCCCCGTGTTCCAGGCCCCCGCCCCGGCACCGGCGCCGGTGCCGCCCGCGGCCAACCCCTGGGTCGCCAAGCAGGCCGGAGATCTCGACGCCAACGACGCGACCTCGGTCGCCCACGAGCTCACCTCTCAGGGCATCAGCGAGGCCTGGGCCCAGGAGCTGATCGTC
>Ga0335076_10002287_pt1 | contig 19004 bp, 16 predicted proteins | sample Lox_Sample_25_FD_206717 | JGI IMG/M metagenome (GOLD analysis project Ga0335076, IMG submission 206717) | Soil microbial communities from Loxahatchee National Wildlife Refuge, Florida, United States - Lox_Sample_2.5 | ecosystem: Environmental > Terrestrial > Soil > Wetlands | place: USA...
TCAGAAGCGGATCAGGCGTTCTCGTAGTAGTACTCTTCGCAGAAGTAGTATTCGGTCGGGTGCGGCTTGAAGTTCTTCAGCCGCTTGTCGAAGGGCTGGAAGATGGCACGCCAGAGCGGGAGCGCGATCGGGCCGTCCTCGTCCATCAGCTCCTCGATCTCCTTCATCACGACCTTGCGCTTCTCAACGTCGAGAATGCCCTCGGCCTTGCTGAGGAGCTCGTCGAACTTCGGATTGGCGTAGTTGCTCTCGTTCCAGGGCACGCCGGTGCGATAGGCGAGACCGAGCACCATGATGCCGAGCGGACGATGGGTCCAGGTGGTGAAGCCGAACGGCACCTTGGTCCACACGTCCCAGTACTGCGACGAAGGCAGCACGTCGAGCTTCACCTTGATCCCGGCCTTGGCCCACATCTGCACCATGGCCTGGCAGGCGGTCGGCTCCCAGTCGGGATCCTTCTTGCACTGGAGCGTGACCTCGATGCCGTCGGGATGCCCGGCATCCGCCAGCAGCTTCTTGGCACCCTCCGGATCGTTGTACTTGAACGCAGTCTTCACGTATTCCGGATGGACCGGCGCCACGTGATGGCTCTCGCCCGGGGCGCCGAGGCCGCGATGCGCGATCTTCAGCACCGCTTCCGGGTTGATCGCCATGCGGACCGCCTTCCGCACCCGCGGATCCTTGAACGGATCCTCGTCGCAATGCATGCGGGCGACCGCGGTCTGCGCGGTCGTGACCTCATGCACCTCGATATGCCCCAGCTTCTTGCATTGCTGGTAGATCTTGATGTCGGGGTCGTAGAGCCCGTCCACCTGCTTCGATGCGAGCGCCGCGAGCTTGGTCGCGGGATCGTCGCCGAGATCGATGAACTGCACCTCGTCCAGCCAGGGACCGTCGCCCCAATAGCTCTTGCGGGCCTTCAAGACAGCCTTCTTGGTCTCCTCGACCTCGACCGGCTCGAAGGCGCCGGTGCCGAGCGCGCCGACACCCCATGCGCCGTTGTCCTTAGGATGCAGGATCAAGGCCGGGTAGTGGAACAGGTTCTCCGGCATCGCCAGCATCGCGGACTGGCCGTGCAGGACGATGGTATGGTCGTCCTTCTTCTCGATCGCATTGGCATCCCAGATCTCGGTGGTCATCTTGGGATTGCCCTTGTCGTCCTTCTGCCCGGTATCCTTGTCCTTCAGCATGAAGCCCTTGAACAGGCCGAGCACGGAGGAGCCGACCGCGGGATCGAGCCAGCGGTTGATGTTCCAGATCACGTGGTCCGCGACCAGCGCGTCGCCGTTCGACCACTTCACGTTCTGCCGGAGATGCAGGGTCCAGGACTTCAGGTCGTCGCTGGCCTCCCACTTCTCGCAGAGGGCGGGGCGGGTGATGTTGTCGCCGCCGGTGCGGGTCAGGTACTCGTTCGCTTGCCGCACGATGTTGGAATCGTAGATCCAGGAGAACGTCGCCGGATCCTTGGTCGACGGCACGCGGGCGCCGATGCGGAGCACGCCGCCCTTCTTGGGCGTTGCGGCCCGCGCCTCGCCCACAACCGGCTCGCCCAGCACCTTGCCGGCGATCGAATAGGCGAGAGGCGCCGACATCCCGAGCAAGGTCACCGTGCGCAAGAAATCGCGTCGATCGATGCGGCGCTGCTCCAGCGCCTCGACCAGACCCGGAATCGCCGGGTGGTGGCGATCGGAATCGTTGCGATAAGCCATTGTTCTTGACCCTCCCTGTTCATTTGAGCGCCCGGGCGGGCTTCGTTGCCCCTGTCCGAGCGCGGTATCCAGCTTAATCCCGCGGACGGCGCTCACAAGGGCCGAAATATACATGAGGAAATGACATATCAAAATGTGCCGATCGAATGGTTCGCCCGCTCGACCGGCAATGCGACTTGATCGGCGTCAGTCCCAGCTGGATCAATCGTTGTCGGTGAGGCCGGCGCCGGCGCCGGCGAGGCGGGATTCGAGGCTGGCCGGCACATAGGTGCGATGGACCCAGTGTTCCAGCCGGAGGCGCAGATGGTCCGCAATTGGTTGCCGTCCCGGGGAGCGCTCGACCTTTCCCATCGCAGGAATTGCGGCCCCGTCCAGCGAGAACACAATTCCTTCCGCTGCTTTCGGGAGACCGATCTCCGCCGTGCACCAGAGGTCGCATCCATGGCAGACGAAGCCAGCGCCGGGCCAGGCAAGGCGGAACCGATGATGCAGCTGCTCCGCCGCCCGCGCGGCGAAGGGCAGGAGCAGCAGCGGCTCCGCCATCCGTCCGAAGCGCAGCGGGTTATCGATGGTGATGGTTCCGGCGAGATCGGAGAGCAGCGGGCCGCAAAGGGCCGGGCTCAATGGACCGGTTCCCGCGGAGACCCAGGTGCCGTCGCGTTCGACCGGCGGCGGCAGCGCGCCTTGCAGCCGCTCCACCTCGGCAAGGCAATCGACGACCGGCGCCGCCCAGTCGAAGCCGTGATCGGCGAGGAAGCGCGCCGCCTGGGCCATCTCCTCGGCGAGGCCCCAGGCAAGGCCGGCGCCCCGCGCCGCCTTCCAGACCATGCTTTCGATCTCGTTCAGGGCGGGCGTCATGCGGCGGGCTCGTTCAAGGCGGCGTAGATCCAGTCGTCCTCGGAATCCGCCGCCAGGGTCTCGGGGAAGGGCGCGCCGGGGAAGAGGCTGATCCGCACCCAGCGATCGGAGCGCGGATCGAACCGGGTCGCGCCGAAGAAAGAGAGCTTGCAGCGCAGTAGGTCGATCGGCCGCACCGCAGCGCCGATCAGGTTGTCGCGCACCTCGGCATAGGGATGCCGGGCCGACATCTGCACCCGCCGCACCACATGGCGATGCTGGGCGTGGCGCAGCAAGAAGATCGCGAGCGCCTCGCCCGGCGTGGCAGTGCCGAGATCGCGATGCAACGCGGCAACGTCGCGGCCGATGGCGAGCGGATGCTCGAGGCCGGCGCCCGGCTCCTGCGCGCGCTCGCCGAGCCGCGGCTCCAGCTTCTCCTCCGAGACATACCAGAATCGTGCCGTCGCCTCGGCGCGGTCGAAATCGATGCCGAGCGCCCAGGCATAGTCGCGCGCGATCACGGCCTTCAGCGCCCCGCAGGTGATCCCGCCGTCGATGCGGAACTCCGCAGCTTCGTCGGTCCACATGCGGTCGGCCAGGAAGTCGACCTCGGCGCCATGGGGCTCCAGCAGCAGCGTCACCGTGTATTCCTGCCCCTCGAGACTGAGGTTCGCCTCCCCCCAGCGATAGACCGCGTCCCAGGGCCGATGCTGCGCGAGGAGGTCCGTGCGCTCCAGCTCCGCCTCGAGCCGGGCGAGGTCCGCCAGCAATGCTGCGACCCGCCGCGCCTGGATGGTATCGACCGTGCGCCACTCGGCGAGGCTGCGCCGGGCGCGGCCGAGCACCTGGCGGAACCGCGCGCGAGTCTCCGGCCGCGCCTCAGGGATTGCGCGGACGATGGCCAGCGCCTCCTCCCGCGCCGCGACCCAGCGGTCGATCAGCAGCGGGTGGCGCACCAGGAAGGGCGCCATGCCGAGGCCGGTCGCATTGCCGACGCCGAAGCGGCGGCGCAGGTCCGGCTCCAGGACAATGGCCGCCGCCGGCGCGCGCATCCGCGCCAGGTGCTCGACCAGGTCGAGTGTGAAGCTGCGGATCAGCCAGACCGTCAGCATCTCGGCGCGGAAGGAGTTGCGGAACTCCGGGCGCTGCTGCAGTTCGTCGCGGTCGGCGATGCCGAACTTGCCGTTGCCATAGACCGCGGTCGTGCGCATCAGATAGCCCACCTCCTCGACCTTGCCGCGGTGGGGCTGGCGGCCGGCGGCAAGGCTTTCCACCACATGCTGGAACAGGCGCACCGAGCGGTTGGCGCGGGAGAGCACGAGGTCGGAGGGCTGGTACCGCCCCGCCTCCTGCTTCGGTACGTTGGCGCCGAGGCGCGCGATCTCCGCCTCGTCCGGGATGCCGTCATAGAGCGCAAAGGTCGCATCCCAGGCCTCCGCGATCACCCGGTCGCTGCGCAGCTCGTCCGGCAGATCGTGGCCGAAGCAGACCAGGCTGTAGAGATGCTCCGGGGTCTTCACCGTATAGACCGCGACGCCGACCCCGCGCGCGTCGATGCGCCAGGTCGGCCGCGCGAAAGCCCAGCCCTCGCGCTTGGCCTGGCGCAGCATGGCGCGCAGGAAGGAGAGCCGGGTCTGGTGGAAGGCGCCGAGGCGCTCCAGCCGCATCACCAGGTCGGGCGGCCGCAATCCCACCGCCGCGACGGTTTCGGCCTCGATCACGCCGCCATCCCGCGGATGCGCTCGAGCAGGGCGGCATCGACCGCGACGCCGGATTCGGCGGCACGCATGCGATTGGCGGCGCGGCGGGCACCGGGAAGATGCGTCCCCGGCTGGTCGGTGATCGCCGCCGCGAGCCGCGCGAGGCGCTCGCCGAAGGCGTTACCCGAGGCGCTGCCCGTGTCGATGGCGATGAAGCACTGCCCGGTCTTCGGCGGACCGCCGACGGGTCCCGAGAAGGGGCTCGCGTCGATGCCGAGGGTGGCGCCGCTCAAGGCCGCCGCCATCAGCTCGACGATCAGGCCGAGGCCGACGCCCTTCTGCCCCCCGGCCGGCGCCATCAGGCCCTTGACCGCGACCGCGGCATCCGTCGTGGGCCGGCCCTCGGCGTCGAAGGCCCAGCCTTCCGGGATCGGCTCGCCGGCGCGGGCCTTCTTCATGATCTCGCTCTTCGCGACCACGCTGGCACTCTGGTCGATCACCAAAGTGGCACCGCCCTTGCCGTCCGGCGCCGCCAGCGAGACCGGGTTGGTGCCGATCACAGCCCTCTTCCCCCCGATCGGCGCGATCGAGGCCGGCGCGTTGGTGAAGCCGAGGGCGAGCAGGCCTTCGGTCGCGATCCGTTCGGTGTGATGGCCGAGCGCGCCGCAGTTATAGGAATTCCGCACCACCAGCACCGCGATGCCGAGCTCACGCGCCTTCGGCAGCAGCGTCTCGAAGCCAAGCGCGATCGCCGGATGGGCGAAGCCGCAATCGGCATCGACCGTGACGATGCCGGCTTTCGGCTGCGCGAGGCGCGGTGCGGCCTCCCTCTTCACCTTGCCGCAGGCGAGATGCTCGAGATAGGTCGGCAGATAGGCGAGGCCATGGGATGCGAGACCCTCCGCCTCCGCGCGGGCGATCGCCGCCGCCAGCGACGCGGCCGCCGCGGTTCCTGAACCCGCCTCGGCAAGCGCATCCCGGGCGAAGGCCTCGATCTCGGCGATGGAGAGCTGGGGCATGGCGCCGTTGGTTATAACGATGGAACTATACCGTCTCCAGCGCGGTGAAGCGCGGGCGCGCGGGCTCGAAGGACTTCGCGAAGAAGCGATACCAGTTGAGACCCAGGATCCCGTCCGCCTCGGCGGCCGCGAATCCCGCCTGGCGCAGATGGCCGCGCAGGCCGGGGAAGTCGCGGTTGTCGCGGAACCATTCGGGCTGCGGCGGGAATATCGCCTTCGGCGCGCAGCCGGGGGCGCTGCCCTCCTTGGTCCAGCGGCCGCTGCGCATCCACTCGACCACCGAATCCGGCTGGTCCTGGCAGAGATCGGAGCCGATCCCGACATGCGAGACGCCGATCCGGTCGGCGAGGCGCTTCGCCATGGCGGCGAAATCCGCGGCGGTGCAGTTGCTGCCGCCTTTCAGGTGATGGGGATAGAGCGAGAGGCCGAGCATGCCACCGCTGTCGCGCAGCGCGTCGAGCACCTTGTCCGACTTGTTGCGCGGCGCCTGGTGCCAGAAATTGGGATTGGCATGGGTGATGGCGATCGGACGCTCGGAATGCCGGATCGCCTCCAGGGTCGAGCGTTCGCCGGAATGCGACATGTCGATCGCCATGCCGAGCCGGTTCATCTCGCGGATCACTTCCTTGCCCATGCGGGTGACGCCGCCATCGACCGGCTCGTAGCAGCCGGAGGCCAGCAGCGACTGGTTGTTGTAGGTCAGCTGCATGAAGCGGACGCCGAGGTCGTAGAGCAGCTCGACGAGGCCGATATCGTCCTCCAGCGCCGAGCAGTTCTGCAGGCCGAAGAAGATCGCGGTACGGCCGCTTTCATGGGCGGCCGAAACATCCGTTGCCGAGCGGCCCGGCATGATGAGGTCGGCGTGATCCTCGAAAAGACGGTTCCAGGTCGCGATGTTGCCGGCGGTCTCGCGGAAGGTCTCGTGGTAGCAGATGGTGACATGGACCGCGTCCATGCGCGCAGCCCGCATCTGCTCGAAGATGTGCCGCGACCAGTTGCAGTATTGCAGGCCGTCGATGAGAAAAGCGGGCGTGCTGGAGATCGGCATGGCGGTCGGTTCGGATCAGCGTTGCGGCAAGCCTCCAACGCCGCGGGGTCTTCCGTCAATCGGTTTCGCGCTAGACCGCCACGGAGAAGCCGCCATCGACCGGGATCGCGGTCCCGGTGACGAATTCCGATGCCGGACTCGCCAGGAACGCGGCGATTCCGGCGAACTCCTCGGGGCGGCCCCAGCGGCCGGCCGGCGTCCGCGCCAGCACCCGCTCGTTCAGGCCCTCGATCTGCTGGCGCGCGGCGACGGTCAATTCGGTGTCGATCCAGCCGGGCAGGATCGCGTTCACCTGGATGTTGTCCGCCGCCCAGGCGACCGCCAGCGACTTGGTCAATTGCACCACCGCGCCCTTGCTGGCGGCATAGGCCGCGTTGGGTGCCGCGCCGAAGATCGACAGCATCGAGCCGATGTTGATGATCTTCCCGCCGCCCGCCCGCTTCATATGCGGATAGGCGGCCTGGCAGCAGGCGAAGGTGCCGGTCAGGTTGACGTCGAGCACCCGCTGCCATTCCTCGTCCTTCAGCACTTCCGGCCGCTTGCGGATCGCCATGCCGGCGCAATTCACCAGGATGTCGAGCCGCCCCAGCGTCTCCGCGACAGCCGCGATCATGGCGCGACAATTCGCCTCCTTCGAGACATCCACCGGGAAGAACGCCGCCTTGGCGCCGAGCGCCTTCAGCTCGGCCATGGCGCGTTCGGCCTTGGCGGCGTTCTGCGCCGCAACCGCGATGGTGGCGCCGGCTTCGGCCAGGCCCGTCGCCATGCCGAGGCCGATGCCGCCATTGCCGCCGGTGACCACCGCCACCTTGCCGGTGAGATCGAAGAGCTTCATGCAGCGCCTCCCGCGCGGATCGGCATGGTCACGTCCTCCTCCAGCAGCCCGGCCACGTGCTCGCCGATGGCGAAGCACGAGGTCAGGCCCGGCGATTCGATGCCGAAGAGATTGACGAGGCCGGGCACGCCGTGCTGCGCCGGACCCTCGATGCGAAAATCGATGATCGGCGATCCGGCCGGGCCGAGCTTCGGCCGGATGCCGGCGTAGTCCGGCGCCAGGGCGCCGTCCGGCAGGTCGGGCCAATAGCGCCGGATGTCGGCATAGAAGGAATCGCCGCGCCGGGGATCGACGGCATAGCCGATGCCCTCGATCCACTGGACGTCGGGTCCGAAGCGCGCCCGGCCGGCGAGGTCGAGGGTCATGTGCGTGCCGGTCCCGCCCGGCACGGGCATGGGATAAACGAGGCGGCTGAACGGCGCCTTGCCCGCGAGGCTGAAATAGTTGCCCTTGGCGAGGAAGACCGGTGCAGCACTCCGCGGCGGCAGGCCCTTCAGCGCCCGCGCAAGATCGGAGGCACCCAGCCCGGCGGAATTGATCACGGTTCGGCAATGGAGCCGCAACTGCGCCCCCTCACCAACCCCTGGGCCGCCCACCGCGAGGACGATGCCGTCATTGCCGACCTGCCCGGATTCGACCGGTGCGTTCAGCACCACGACGCCGCCCGCGGCTTCGAGATCGCCCTGCAGCGCCAGCATCAGCTGGTGACCGTCGATGATGCCGGTCGAGGGCGAAAGCACGGCGGCGGCGCAGACCAGCTGCGGCTCCAGCGCCATGGCGGCGTCTGCCGCGACCCAGGCGAGATCATCGACGCCGTTCGCCTCGCCCCGCTCCTTCAGCTTCGCCAATGCCGGGATCTCGTCATGGGTGACGGCAACGATCAGCTTGCCGAGGCGCGCATGGGGCACGCCGTGATCCGCGCAATACCGGTAAAGCATCCTCCGGCCGGCGACACAGAGCGTCGACTTCAGGAAGCCGGGCGGATTGTAGATGCCGGCATGGATCACCTCGGAATTGCGCGCGCTGGTCTCGCTGCCGATCGCGTCGTTGCGCTCCAGCACGATCACCTCGCGGCCGGCTAGGGCGAGGCGCCGGGCGATCGCGAGGCCGATCACGCCGGCGCCGACGACGACTGCGTCGACACTCTCGGTCATCCAACCAGCTGCCGATGAACCAGGTTCTTCATGAGCGCATTCGCACCGAAGCTCCAGGGCGCGATCTTGTCGGAATGGTCGACCCGGTTCCAGAGCGTGCCGAGCTTCGGCGAGGAGATGCTGACCGCGTCGCCGATGTGATGGGTGAAGCCCTGCCCCGGCTTCTCGCGGTCCTGGATCGGCGCGAACATGGTGCCGAGGAACAGCATGAAGCCGTCGGGATATTGATGCGTGCCGTTGAGCGCCTGGCCGGCGATGTCCAGCGGATCGCGGCTGATCTTCGCCATGCTGCTGGAGCCTTCCATGACGAAGCCGTCGGTCCCCGCGACCTTGACGGTGATCACCGCCTGGCGCACGTCGTCGATCGTGAAGCCGGCATCGAACAGGCGCAGGAAGGGTCCGATCGCCGAGGAGGCATTGTTGTCCTTGGCCTTGCCGAGCAGCAGCGCGCTCCGCCCCTCGAAGTCGCGCAAGTTGACGTCGTTCCCGAGCGTCGCCCCCATCACCTCGCCGCGGCTGTTGGCGGCGAGCACGATCTCGGGCTCGGGATTGCTCCATTGCGACTTCGGGTGAAGACCGATATCGGCGCCGAGGCCGACCGAGGCCATCGGCGGGCACTTGGTGAAGATCTCGCAATCCGGGCCGATGCCGACCTCGAGATATTGCGACCAGGCGCCGTTGGCGAGCAGCACCTCCTTCACCTTTGCAGCCTCCGGCGAGCCCGGCTTCACCTTGGAGAGGTTGTCGCCGATGATGCCGGTGATGCGGCGGCGGATCTCCTCGGCGCGGCTGGCATCGCCGCGCGCCTGCTCCTCGATCACCCGTTCCAGCATCGAGGCGACGAAGGTGACGCCCGCCGCCTTCACCGATTGCAGGTCGCAGGGCGCCAGCAGCCAGGGCCGCATCGGGTCGCGCCGGCGCTCGTCGCTGTTGGCGATGAGCTCCTCGACCGCAGCGATCTCCGGGAGGCCGGACGCGGCCTGCAGCACCGGGACCAGGCGCTCCATCTCGAGGAGGGCGCTCGTGGTCGGCGCGATGCGGCTGATGTCGACGGCCCGGCCGCGGTGGATCAGCACGGGCGTCGGCCCGGCCACCGCCGGGTCCCAGATCCGGCCGACCAACGTGGCGCGTTCGGCATCGCTTGGCAGGACCGCATCCGCCTTCAAGCCGCCCAAGCGGGGAGTAGCCATCGTCATCCTTTCGAGTTCAGCGAAAACCGCGCGGGTGGCGCCGAAACCGGGCCGCAATCGGCCATCGCGGGCGGTTCGGCCTTGCCTTCCGGCGGCAAACCTTTTCATATTGTACGGCAATTGTCAGGGCGAGATTTTCCGGAAGAATCATGAGTGAATTCGAGAGCCGGCCGGTCGGCCGTACCAAGCTCAAGGTCTCGATCTTTGGCCAGGGCGGCGCCCCCTTGGGCGGCAATCTGTCGCCGGTGGGACCTGCCCAGGCCGAGGAGACCCTGGATTTCGCCTGGGCGAACGGAATCCGCTTCTACGACACCGCGCCGTTCTACGGCTATGGCCTGAGCGAGCACTATTTCGGCAACGGCCTTCGGAAGCACAAGCGTGACGACTACGTGCTTTCGACCAAGGTCGGGCGTCTCCTGAAGCCGCGCTTCAAGCCGCAGGCGCCGAACGATCCCTGGAAGGATCCGCTGCCCTTCGAGCCGGTGTTCGACTACGGCTACGACGCTGTCATGCGCTCCTTCGAGGACAGCCTGCAGCGGCTGGGCTTGAACCGGATCGACATCCTGCTGATCCACGACATCGGCGCCACCACGCATTTCGAGAAGCATGCGCCGATGATGAAGTCCGCCATGGAGGGCGGCTTCAAGGCGCTGCAGAAGCTGCGGCAGGATGGCCTGATCGGCGCCCTCGGCATGGGTGTCAACGAGTGGGAAGTCTGCATGGAGGCCATGGGCCACGGCGACTTCGACGTGTTCCTGCTGGCCGGGCGCTACACGCTGCTGGAGCAGGAAGCGCTGACGACCTTCCTGCCGGAATGCCGGAAGCGCGGTACCACCATCATCATCGGCGGGCCGTTCAACTCCGGCATCCTGGCGGTCGGTGCCAAGCCCGGCACGACCTACAATTACGAGCCGGCGCCGAAGGAGATCCTGGAGAAGGTGGCGAAGATCGAGAAGGTCTGCGCCGACCACAAGGTCGCGCTGCCCGCCGCGGCGCTGCAATTCCCGCTGACCCATTCCAGCGTCTGCTCGGTCATTCCGGGCTCGCGCAGCGTCGCCGAGCTGAAGCGCAATCTCGACCTCTTCCGGACGCCGATCCCCAAGGCGCTGTGGAGCGACCTGAAGAGCGCCGGGCTGATGCGCGCCGACGCCCCGACGCCGCAATAGACCGACACCGCAATAGAAGATACTGGAGAAACCATGACCAGACTGGCGGGCAAGCGCGCGGTCATCACCGCGGCGGGCCAGGGCATCGGACGGGCGAGCGCCGTCGCCTTCGCCCGCGAAGGCGCCAAGGTGATCGCCACCGACATCAACATGGATGCGCTGAAGAGCCTGCAGCAGGAAGTGCCCGGCGTCTCGGTCGAGAAGCTCGACGTCACGAACGCGGACGCCATCGCAGCCTTCGGCAAGGCCGTCGGCACCATCGACGTGCTCTTCAACTGCGCCGGCTATGTCCATGCCGGCACGATCATGGACGCGACCGAGGCCGACTGGGACTTCGCCTTCAACCTGAACGCCCGCGCGGCATTCCGCATGATCCGCGCCTTCCTGCCCGGCATGCTGGCCGAGGGCAAGGGCTCGATCGTCAACATGGCGTCGGTGGCGTCCAGCGTGAAGGGCGTGCCGAACCGCTTCGTCTACGGCGCCAGCAAGGCGGCGATGATCGGCCTCACCAAGGCGGTGGCGGCCGATTACGTGGCGAAGGGCATCCGCTGCAACGCGATCTGTCCCGGCACCGTGCAGTCGCCGTCGCTGAACGACCGGCTCGCGGCCCAGGGCAAGTCCCAGGGCGTCGAGACCGAGGAAGTGCGCCGGGCCTTCATCGCGCGCCAGCCGATCGGCCGCGTCGGCACCCCGGAGGAAGTCGCCGCCCTCGCCCTCTATCTCGCTTCCGACGAATCCAGCTACACCACCGGCCAGATCCATGTGATCGACGGCGGCTGGGTCAATTGATGAAGGGCGGAGTGTTCGTGAACACGCCGCTTGCCCCGCTCTCGCTCGTCATGCCCGGCTTTAGGCCGGGCATCCACGAGTTTGGAGCGACCATAAAGAAACTCGTGGATCCTCGGGCCAAGCCTGGGGATGACGACCCAGTGGGCGGAAACGCTCAGGCACTGCAATCTGAAGGAGACCGACTGTGAAACTGCTGCGCTATGGCCCGAAGGGCAAGGAGAAGCCCGGCCTGCTCGACGCCGAAGGCAAGATCCGCGATCTTTCCAAGGTGGTGGACGACATCGCCGGCAAGGCGTTGAGCCCGGCGTCATTGAAGAAGCTGGCGAAGCTCGATCCGAAGAAGCTGCCCGCCGTGCGCGGCAATCCGCGGATCGGGCCCTGCGTCGGCAGCATCGGCAAGTTCCTCTGCATCGGACTCAACTACGCCGACCATGCGGCGGAGTCCGGCCTCGCCGTGCCGCCGGAGCCGGTGCTGTTCATCAAGGCGAACAACGCGGTTTGCGGCCCCAACGACAATGTCGAGATCCCGCGCAAGTCGAAGAAGACCGACTGGGAGGTCGAGCTCGGCGTCGTCATCGGCAGCGAAGCGAAGTATGTCAGCGAGAAGGAGGCGATGAACTATGTCGCCGGCTTCTGCGTCATCAACGACGTCTCCGAGCGGGAATTCCAGATCGAGCGCGCCGGCACCTGGGACAAGGGCAAGGGCCACGATACTTTCGGCCCGATCGGCCCCTGGCTGGTCACCAAGGACGAGATCAAGGACTTCAACAATCTCGACATGTGGCTCGAGGTGAACGGCAAGCGCTACCAGAACGGCAGCACCCGGACTATGGTCTACAAGGTGCCGTTCCTGGTCTCCTATCTCTCGCAGTTCATGAGCCTGCAGCCCGGCGACGTGATCTCGACCGGCACGCCGCCCGGCGTCGGCATGGGCCAGAAGCCGAACCCGATCTACCTGAAGGCTGGCCAGACCATGCGCCTCGGCATCGCCGGCCTCGGCGAGCAGCAGCAGAAGACCGTCGCGGCGTAAGCGGCGACTGGACTAGGATTGTGTCGTCATGCCCGCACTTGGTGCGGGCATGACGGTTGCTCCGCGCCAGAAGCGAGTTCCCCATGACCACCATCACCGGCTGGCATTGCCGCGACATCCGCTTCCCGACCTCGAAGCACGCCGACGGGTCGGATGCGATGAATCCGGATCCGGACTATTCGGCCGCCTACGTCGTGCTGAAGACGGATCGGCCCGATCTCCAGGGCCACGGCCTCACCTTCACCCTCGGCAAGGGGACGGAGCTTTGCGTTGCCGCGGTGAACGCGTTGGCGCCGGCGCTGATCGGCAAGGGGCTGGATGACATCACAGCCGACATGGGGGCGTGGTGGCGCGATTTCGCCAACCCGTCGCAGCTCCGCTGGGTCGGACCGGAGAAGGGCGTGCTGCATCTCGCCGTCGCGGCGCTGGTCAATGCGGTCTGGGATCTCTGGGCGAAGGCGGCGGGAAAGCCCGTCTGGCGGCTGGTCGCCGACCTCACGCCCGAAGAGTTCGTCTCGCTGATCGACTTCCGCTACCTCTCCGATGCCATCACCCCGGATGAGGCGCTGGCGATGCTGAAGGCCAATGCGCCCACCAAGGCGGCGCGCATCGCCGAGCTGGAGCGGGTCGGCTTCCCCGCCTACACGACCTCCGCCGGCTGGCTCGGCTATCCCGAGGAGAAGGTCCGGCGCCTGACGCGGGAAGCCGTGGCGCAGGGTCTCACCCATATCAAGATCAAGGTCGGCCGCGACCTTGCCGATGACAGGAAGCGCTGCGCCGCGGTGCGCGAGGAGATCGGCCCCGACCGGTTCCTGATGATCGACGCCAACCAGATCTGGGACGTCGGCCAGGCGATCGCCTGGGTGAAGGAACTCGCGCCCTATAAGCCGCTCTGGATCGAGGAGCCAACCAGCCCGGACGACGTCCTCGGCCATGCCGCCGTGCGCCGCGCGGTGAAGCCGCTCGGCATCGGCGTCGCGACCGGCGAGATGTGCCAGAACCGCGTCGTCTTCAAGCAGCTGATGCAGGCGGAAGCGATCGACTTCTGCCAGATCGATTCCTGCCGCATGGGCGGGGTCAACGAGATCCTGTCGGTGCTGCTGCTGGCGAAGAAGTTCGGCGTGCCGGTCTGCCCCCATGCCGGCGGGGTCGGCTTGTGCGAATACGTGCAGCATCTGGCGATGATCGACTATGTCTGCGTCAGCGCGAGCTTCGAGCACCGGGTGCTGGAATTCGTCGATCACCTCCACGAGCACTTCCTCGATCCGGTGACGATGAAGAACGGCCGCTACATGCCGCCCAAGCGCCCCGGCTACAGCATCGAGATGAAGCCGGCGAGCCTTGACGAGTACGAGTTCCCGCAGGGCGCCGCTTGGCGCGGCTGAGCATGGACCAAGAGCGCATGACGCGGGACGGCAGCGCCGGCGACGCCGACTATGGGCTGATCGGCACGCAGTATGCCCACTATCGCCGGCCGGAGCCGCGCATCGCCGCCGCCATCGAGCGGGCGCTGGGCGATGCCGTGACCGTGCTGAACGTCGGCGCCGGAGCCGGCTCCTACGAGCCGCATGCGCGGAAGGTGACGGCCGTCGAGCCCTCCGCCACCATGCGGGCGCAACGGCCGGCCGGGCTGCCGCCGGCGATCGATGCAGTCGCGGAAGCCCTTCCGTTCGGCGACGGCGCGTTCGACGCCGCCATGGCGACCTTCACGGTGCACCAATGGCCGGATCTCGCGAAAGGCCTTCGCGAGATGCGCCGCGTCGCGCGCGGGCCGGTCGTGATCCTGAGCTGCGATCCCGACGCGCTCGACGGGTTCTGGCTCGCCGAATATGCGCCCAAGGTGATCGCGACCGAGGCCCGTCGCTATCCGGCGATCGCCGCGATCCAATCGCTGCTCGGCGGAAGGACGGAAATCCATCCGGTGCCGATCCCGCTCGATTGCGTCGATGGCTTCAACGAAGCCTATTACGGGCGACCGGAGCGGCTTCTCGAAGCCGGAGCGCGGCAGGCGTGCTCCGCCTGGAGCTTTCTGACCGCTGACGAGACGGCCGAATTCACCCGCCGTCTCGGCGAAGACCTCGCTGGCGGCGCGTGGAACAGGCGCTACGGATCCCTGCGCCGGCAGCCGGAATTCGACGGATCGCTCCGGCTGATCTTCGCCCGACCCTAAGCGAAGGCGTCGAGCTCGGCCTTGGTGGGCGGATTGGCGCCGGCGCGGCTGCAGGTGATCGCCGCCGCGGCCACCGCGCGTTCCAGGAGCGGCTGCAATGCGTCCGGTTCGAGCCTGGCAAGACGGTCGATGGTCAGCGAACCCCGCTCGTTCAATCCGGCGAGCAAGGCGGAATGGAAGCTGTCGCCGGCGCCGACGGTGTCGACGACCTTCACCCTGCGGCCCGGGACCAGGACTTTGTGGCCGTCCATCAGCGCCATGGCGCCCTCGGCGCCCAGGGTCACGACGACAAGACGCGGGCCGAGGCCGCGCCAGGCTTCGGCCGCCTCCGCCACATCGCGGCCGGGATAGAGCCAGTCGAGATCGGCGCGGCTGACCTTCACCAGGTCCATCGCCGCCACCCAGGATTCGAGCTTTCGGCAATAGCCGGTGCGGTCGTGGATCAGGCCGGCGCGGATGTTGGGGTCGAGCGCCAGGACCCGGCGCTTCGCCTCGCGCCGCATCAGCCGCTCCAGCGCACCGGCGGCCGGCTGCGTTTCGAGCGTAATCGCGCCGAAGCTGAAATGGAGGCAGGTCACAGTGTCGTCGAAGGCGGCCGGCAGATCATGCTCGGTCAGCGAGCGGTCGGCGGCGCCGCTCGCGTAGAAGGCGTATTGCGGCTCGCCGTCCGAGGGCGGGCTGACGAAGGCGAGCGTGCTGGGGTCGGCGGCGCGGCGGAGATAGCGGCCGTCGACGCCGTTCCCGGCCAAGGTCTTTGCCAGCAGGTCGCCGAAGAAATCGGTGGAGAGCCGGCTGAAGAAGCCGGTCGGCGCCCCGAGGCGGCCGAGGCCGATGGCGACATTGAAGGGCGAGCCGCCAGGGAACGGGCGATAGGCCGGGGTGCCGTCGATCGAGACCGGCACGAAATCGATCAGCGCCTCGCCGCAGGAAACAATCATCGCGCCCGAAACCCCGACAACGTGAATTTGCCGCCGTTGACTTAGCAGGACCGGCCGGATTGACCAAGGCCCCTGCCCATGCTCCCATTTCCCCGGTTGGGGACGGCGGCCTTGGAGAGATCCTGACAGGGGGCATCGGCATGCATTGTCCCGCCTGCAACACCGAGAACCGCACCGGACGGCGGTTCTGCACCGCCTGCGGCGGGCCGCTTCCGGCCGCCTGCCCCGCCTGCGGCTTCGAGAATACGCCCGAAGACCGGTTCTGCGGCGGCTGTGGCCGTGACCTCAAGGCAGGCGCCGCCAGGCCGGCCGCGACCGAGCGGCCCGAGACGCCCCCGGCCGGCGAGATTCGCCCGGTCACCATAATGTTCGTCGATATCAGCGGCTATACCGCGCTCTCCGCCGGCCTCGACCCGGAGGACACCCACCGCCTGCTGGCCCAGTTCTTCGAAACGGTGGACGACATCGTGGTGCGGTTCGGCGGGCGAATCGACAAGCATATCGGCGATTCGGTGATGGCATTGTTCGGCGCGCCCATCGCCCACGGCAACGACCCGGAGCGCGCGGTCCTGGCGGCCGCCGCGATCCATGCGGCGATGCCGGCGCTCAGCGCCAGGACGCATCGACCCCTGAAGGTGCATATCGGCATCGCCACCGGCGAGGTCGTCGCCAGCGGGCTCGGCAGTGCGAGCCACACCGCCTATACCGTGATCGGCGATGCGGTCAATCTGGCGGCCCGGCTGATGGAGCAGGCCGGCCCTGAGGAGACGCTGATCTCCGCCGCCGTGCATCAGGCCGCCGGGCCGGCGCTGGCCGAGGGCGGCATCCGCGCGGAGCCGCGCGGGACGATCGCGTTCAAGGGCATCGTGGCGCCGATCGAGACATTCCGGCTCACCGGCGGCAAGACGGAGACATCGCGGAAGGCCGAAGCCGCTGCGAAGGCCCCGCCGCGGCCGATGGTCGGTCGACGCAGCGAGCTCGCACAGCTCACGGCACTGATCCGGTCGGCGCGCGAGACCGCGAGCGGCGGCGCGATCGTGTTGCGGGGCGAGCCCGGCATCGGCAAGTCGCGCCTCGCCGACGGCTTCCTGGGTCTCGCCGCACAGCAGGGCTTCCGTACCGTGAAGGCGCTGGTGCTCGATTTCGGCACGGCGCGGGAACGCAGCGTCGAACGGGTCCTGGCCCGCGCGCTGCTGGAGGCGCTTTCCGGAGATATGACGGATGCCGAAGCGATGCTCGACGCCGCCGATATTCCCCTGGCGGATCGGCCTTACCTCCGCGATCTCCTCGACCTGCCGCAGCCGGAGGCCAATCGCGCGACCTATGAGGCGATGAACCATGCCGCGCGCAACCGCGGCAAGAGCGAGGTGCTGGCGCGGCTGGCGGCGCGCGCCGCCGCGATCCAGGCGACGCTGCTGCTGATCGAGGACGTGCACTGGGCGGATCCGGTGGTGCTCGGGCATCTCCAGGCTCTGGCGGAGGCATCGGGCAGCCATCCGCTGATGCTGGCGTTCACGACCAGGGTCGAGGGCGATCCGTTCGACGCGTCCTTCCGCGCCGGTCTCCGGCACGGCCGCCTCAGCATCCTCGACCTCGGCCCGCTCGCCGCCGAGGAGGCGGAGACCATGGCGCATGCGCTGCGGACGGAGTTCGACGATTTCGCGCGGCGCTGCATCGCCCGGGCCGAGGGCAATCCGCTCTTTCTGGAGCAGCTGCTGCGCGGCGCGGCCGGACCGGACCGGCTGCCGCAGTCGCTGCAATCCGTCGTGCTGGCGCGGCTCGACCAGCTCCCGCCGCGGGACCGCCAGGCGCTGCAGGCGGCCTCGGTCCTGGGCCAGAGCTTCGAGATCGCCGATCTCGCGGCGCTGATCAACCAGCGCGACTACGACCCCGCCGAGCTGCTGCGCCGGCAACTGGTGCGGCCCGAGGGTGGAGGGCTGCTGTTCGCCCACGCTTTGATCCGCGACGGCGCCTATGCCTCGCTCACCCGCGAGCGCCGCGCTGCTCTGCATCAGGCCGCGGCGGCGCTCTACAAGGAGCGCGACGCGCCGCTTCATGCCGAGCATCTCGACCGCGCCGAGGATCCCGGCGCCGCCCGCGCCTATCTCGTCGCGGCGGAAGCGGAACATGCCGCCTATCGCGTCGATCGCGCCTTGAAGCTCGCCGAGCGCGGCCTCGCGGTCGCGGCGACCGCGGAGGACAGGGTGGCGCTGGGACTCGCGGTCGGGCGTCTCGGCCTCGACATCGGCCTTGCAAAGCCGGCCCGTGCCGCCTTCGCCCTCGCCGCCGAGGCGGAGACCGTGCGGGAGCGTTGCCGCGGCCTGATCGGCCTCGCCGCCGCCGACCGCATGCTGGCCGACATCCCCCGCGCGATGGCGAGTCTCGATGCCGCGGAGCCCATTGCGGTCGCCCTCGACGATCCGGCGCTGTTGGCGGAGATCTGCTATCTCCGCGGCAACCTGCATTTCGCCCTCGGCCATGCCGATGAATGCCTGGCCGAACACAAGCGCGCCCTCGTGGCGGCGAAACGCGCCGGCGCGCCGGAATGGAAGGCGCGGGCCCGCAGCGGCCTCGGCGATGCCTACTATATGCAGGGTCGGTTCCAGAGCTCGGCGCGGCAGTTCATGCGCGCGGTCGAGATCGCCAAGGAGAACCGCCTGATGCGGATCGTCGGCGTCAACCAGGCGATGGCCGGCAACACCGCCTTCTATTCCATGGAGATCGAGAAGGCGATGGGCATGATCGAGGATTCGCGCCAGCTCGCCGTCGAGATAGGCGACCGCTTCGGACAGATGTTCGCCCATGAGTGCCGGGCCGTCGCCCTCTCGCTGCTGGGGCGCTGGTCGGAGCTCGAGTCGGCGACCCGAAGCGCGCTCGACATGGCCCGCGAGCTCGGCGCGCGGCGCTATGTCTCGATCCTGCTGCCGCTCCTCGCCCAGGTCCGGCATTTCGAGGGCCGGCATGACGAGGCGGAAGCGGCGATCCGCGAGGCGATGACCATCGCCGAGGAGACCGGTCCCGGCTTCTGCGGCGCGATCGTCTGCGGCGTCGCGAGCCTGGTCGAGCGCGATCCCGCGCGCCGGCAGGCCGCGATCACCCGCGGCGAAGCGCTATTGCGCGAGACCGGACTCTCGCACAACCACATCTGGTTCCGCTTCTATGCCATCGAATGGGCGCTGAAGCGCCGCGACTGGGCCGAGGTCGAGCGGCACATCGGCCGCCTCGCCCAGTACACCGCCGCCGAGCCCCTGGCCCACGTCGATCTCATGATCGGACGCGCCCGAGCGCTGATGCGCCAGGCGCGCGACCCCGACGATCTCGTCGCCGTCCGCGAGCTCGAGCGTCTCGCGGCGCTCGCCACCGCGGCCGGTTTCAATCTTGAATTCAAGCTCCCGCCGATGTGATCGCGGGAAGAACCG
>Ga0335076_10002288_pt1 | contig 19001 bp, 18 predicted proteins | sample Lox_Sample_25_FD_206717 | JGI IMG/M metagenome (GOLD analysis project Ga0335076, IMG submission 206717) | Soil microbial communities from Loxahatchee National Wildlife Refuge, Florida, United States - Lox_Sample_2.5 | ecosystem: Environmental > Terrestrial > Soil > Wetlands | place: USA...
TGACGGTCGGGTTGCCGATGCACATCAGCGCGCCGAAGTGCTCGAGCATCCCGCCGAGGAAGTTCCGCGCGATCTCCGAGAGCTGCCCTGGCCCCTCGGGGTCGTGGAACACGTTGACGCCGTTCTCGTCGACGAGCGTGAAATGGTGGTGGTGGCCGTTGGCCGAAACGCCGGTGAACGGCTTCGGCATCCACGTCGGGAGCACATCGTGCTTGCGGCCGACCGCGGCGCACACCTGGCGGTAGGTTGTGATGTTGTCGGCGGTCCGCACCGGGCGGTCGAAGCGGAAGTTCAGCTCGAGCTGGCCGGGGGCGTCTTCGTGGTCGCCGTAGCTCATGTCGAGGCCGAGCCGCTGGCCCCAGTCGACCACGTCGAGCAGCACCGGACGGAGCTCCTCGAACTGGTGGATGTGGTAGCAGTAGGGCTTGGTGATGCCCTCGGGGAGCTTGCCGTCCTCGGGCTTCTTCAGCCACATCGTCTCGGGCTCGATCCCGATCAGGAACTGGTAGCCGAGCTCCTGCTCGAAGTCGTGGGCGACGCGCTTGAGGTTCTGGCGGCAGTCGGCGTCGAGCAGCTCACCGGTCTCGGTGTCGTAGCAGTCGCAGTAGACGCGCGCGACCCGTTCGTCCCACGGCAGGACCGCGAACGTGTCGAGGTCGGCGACAGCCGCGAGCTCGGACTCCTCGGGGCCGAACCCGATGTAGTTGCCGTGGCGGTCGGTGAAGAGATTGGCGGTGGCGCCGTAGACGAGCTGATAGCCCTTCTCCGCGACCTGCGGGAAGAACGTCGACACGACGCCCTTACCCATCACGCGGCCGGTGACCGACACCTGCTGGAAGAACACGTACTTGATGCCCTGCTCCTCGATCCGGCGCGTGATCTGCTCGATCTTCTCGCGGCGTCCGGGCGCGTTCCGCGCCTCCTCGAGCGTCGCCGGCGCCGGCGCGATCCGCGGGCTCTCCAGGACCGTCTGGACGGTTCCACCAAGCGGCACCGTAACTGCGCTCGGGTCGCCGCCGTCGACTGCTACCGCCATCCTCTGCTCCTTTCTTGCACCCTCACCGGGCGATGCGCGGACGCTCCCTTACAGTCGCCGACTCGCCGGCGACCGTTGTACAAATTCGTACAGGCGCGGTTATACCATCTGCAGGAGATCGAGGCAAGCGCGGCGGAGCGGTCCTAGCCTTGACCGCGCGAGCCGCGCATCGTATCCTCTCATGGCCCATCGCGCAATACCATTGCGCTATACGCAACATCTAGGAGCAGCCTGCGATGTCCGACACCCTCCCCGACTCCGTCCCCGTCCTCGTCATCGGCGCCGGCGTCCACGGCCTCTCGACCGCGTGGCACCTGGCGAAGCAGGGTCAGCAGGTGGTCGTCGTCGACAAGACCGACGTCGCCGCCGGCGCCTCCGGGATCGCGTGCGGCGTGATCCGCAACAACTACTTCCAGCCGGCGATGTCCGAGCTGATGGCGGCGTGCGTCGAGGTGTGGGAGTCCGATCCGCAGGCGCTCCACTATCACGGGAGCGGCTACATCGCACTCGGCCCACCGGCGCAGGAGCCGGACCTGGTCGAGGTCTACGAGCGCCAGCAGCGGATCGGCTACCCGTCGGATCTGTACGTCGGCGAGGACGCGGTCGCGGAGCACATGCGCTCGCTGTACGGCGACTGGCGCGCGCCCGGCCTGACCGTCTGCCTGCACGAGCGCGCCGGCGGGTTCGCGTTCAACAGGGAATCGATGCTCGGCCTGGCCGCGAAGGCGCAGGAGGCCGGAGCGCAGATCGCCACCGGAGTCGAGGTCACCGGCTTCGAGTTCGACAACTCGGGAGCGGTCGCCACCGTTCGCACGAGCGCCGGCGACATCGCAGTCGAACAGGTCGTCGTCGCGGTCGGACCGTGGATCGCCTCGATCTGGGAGATGCTCGGGCTGCCGGACCGGATCGACGTCCGCCAGCCCGACGGGTCGCTCGAGGCCGACCGGCCGATGTGGACCTACTGGTACCTCCAGGAGGGCGAGATCGAGTTCGATCCGGCCATGTTCGTCACCGACGACGGCAAGGAATCACCCGTGCTCCACGTCGACTCGGACCAGACGCTGCGCGACGATGCCGCGCGGCTGATCACGAGCGAGCCGTGGGGCGTGTACTTCAAGCCCGATCGCGAGACCGTGCAGGGCGGCGCCCAGCCGCTCAAGCTCGGCCACGCGATCGACATCGACCCGTACCCGACCGGCACCGTCGAGCCCGTCTTCCCCGATATGTGGTGCGCCGCGCTGTCCCATTGCCTCGGCCGGTTCGAGGGCGCGAGGGCGACGTACCGCCAGACCCGGAGCGGTGGCGCCGGCGCGTTCACCGTCGACAACTTCCCGGTGTTCGACTATATGCGCCCGAACGTGTTCGTCGCCGCCGACTCCAACCACGGCTACAAGATGATCGCCGTCGGCCGCGAGATCGCCCGCGTGCTCGCCGGCGAGCACTCATCGCTGCTGCACCCGTTCCGGTTCGAGCGGTTCGAGACCGGGGACCTGCACCCCGTATCGCACAGCCCGTACCCCTGGAGTTAGTGGGTCTCGCACGGAATCCGGCTCTCTGGCACTTCTCCCCGGGTCGCGGTGCGCCGGATTCCGCACGCTCGACGTCCGTGGGGCCGTTCCGCCGGGCGTCCGTGCCCGGCGGTCCCTGGACTCCGTGGCGGTCGTGGGACGTCTTTAAACGGCGGGCACCTGTGGATGGGTGGCGAGTCACTCGGGATCCGATCGCCTCAAGAGAACCTGCAAAACACAACAATCGAGCACAGCCGAGCCGACTGTGACGTGTAACCCGTGCCATGACATGCGTAACACGGCACGGTCCCCCGGGAACCGCCCCGTTGTCGCATTACGCATGCCCGCGGCGCCGCGGGACGCCGCACGCCATCCTCAGGTGCCCGCGTTACCTGTCCCCAGCTGACAGCGCCGGGTGGGCCGCGGAACGCGACGGACTGGAAGGCCTAAGTCACGCGCGCGACGATCACCGGTGCGGATGTGGGCGTGATCGTCCCGCCGGCCGGCTCCTGCGTGACCAGCACCGCACTGATCCCATTCAGGCTGCCGGGCACGCCGACCGCGGCCGAGCCATCCGACCTCACGCCGAATAGCGTCCCCGTCGGCGTCGGGGCCGCAGTCCCCCGCTGCACCCACATCTCGTAGATCCGCCCCGCCGGCAACCGCGGCAGGCGATGGACGATCAAGTCGCCACGCCCGCCCGAGATCTGGAGCTCGGCGGCCCCGGTCGAGGCCTGGATTGTCTTGGTGCTCGAGCCGCCCGAGCTGAGCGCGACCACGAGAACGACCGCGACGAGCACGGCGGCGGCGAACGCGCCGCCCCACGCGAGGGCCGGGCGCCACGAGCGCGCGGAGGTCTTCCGCGACGCCTCCTGAGCCTTCGGCGTCGCGCGCACCTCGCTCATCACCCTCCGCCGCAGGTCCTTTGGGAGCTGATACTGGGTGGCGGACTCGGGGAGCGCTCCCGTGATCTGCTCGAACTCCGCCACCTCCTTCTGGCAGGCAGCGCAGTCGGCGAGGTGCGCCCGGAACTCCTCGACCTCGGCCGGCTCGAGCGCGCCCAGCACGTATGCCGCCGCGTCCTCGCCGCACCGGTGGCCGTTCGCGATCCGGTCCTCGCCGCTCATACGGTGACCCTCGCTTCCTCGCCAAGGACGTAGCGCATCTTGTTCAGCCCGAGCCGCATCCGCCCCTTCACGGTACCGGGCGGCAGACCCAGCATCTCGGCGATCTCGCTGTGGGTGAAGCCGCCGAAGTACGCGAGCTCGATCACCCGGCGCTGGTCAGTCGGCAGCTCGTCGAGGGCGGTCCGCACCTGCCGTGCGTCGTCACGGCGCAGCACCTCGGCGTCTGTGGCGTCGCGTGCCGGAAGGCGCTCGGCGATCCCGTCGTCGGGAACGTCGCGACCGGCCTTCGATCCGGTCCGGCGCATCGCGTCGATCGCCCGGTTATGAACGACGCTCAGCACCCAAGACCTCACGCTGCCGCGCCTGGGGTCGTAGCCGCTGCCGCTCCGCCACAGGGACAGGAACGCCTCCTGGACGATGTCCTCGGCGGCCGCGCGACGCCCGCACATCCGGTACGCGAGCGAGAACGCTGCCGACGCATGCCGGTCGAAGACCACCTCGAACGCCCTCACATCGCCGTCGAGGACGACCTGCATCAGCTCCTCGTCGGCGAGGCTGCGCATGGCCCCCGGGCGAAAGCGCATGCCCAATCCTATCCAGGGCCCCCCAGCGATCGCCCGAGTTCGGAAGCCGCCCGGCGGAGCGGCGCGTGCAGCGCACGGCGGGTGCTGGCCGGCAGCCGCGCCGCCGGTCCCTGCAGCCCGAGAATCGCCACTAGCTGGTCCTTGCGCCCGATCACCGGCGCCGCCAGCGCGTTCAGGTCGGGCTCGCGCTCGCCGACCGCCTCGGCGATGCCCGATGCCCGTACGTCCTCGAGCTCGGCCGCCAGCGCGCGCGGGTCGGTGATCGTCCGGTCCGTGAACGCGACCAACTCGCCCGCGGGAGCACCCGAAGCCCCCGAGGCTCCGAACGCGAGCATGACCTTGCCGGCGGCGGTGGCGTGGGCGATGCTCGGCCGGCCGACCCGAGCCATGCTGACCACGCTTGATGACGATGGGACGAAGTCGACGGTGATCGCCTCTCCGCCGCCCGGAACCGACAGGGTGGCGGTCTCGCCGGTCTCCTCCACGAGCCAGGTCAGCCACGGGCGAGCCCTCTCGCGCACGTCGAGCTGCGCGAGCACGCGGTCGGACAACGCCACCAGCTTCAGTCCCAGGCGATACGGCCCGTCCGAAACCCGCTCGACGAAGCCGGCCTCCTCGAGCGTCGCCAGCAGCCGCGATGCGGTGCTGGCGTTGACCCCGATCCGGCGCGCCAGCTCGTTGACGCCGAGGCCGGTGTCACTCCGCGCCACCTCGTCGAGCAGCGCCAGCGCGCGCGCCACCGAGGCAACCCGCTGCCGCGACCCTGCGCTCACGGCCGGCGCGTGCGCGAATTGGAGTCGCGGGAGTTGCGGGAGCCGCGGACGTTCGCGATCGGCGTGGGACGAGTCGACTCGAGCGAGCGGGTCACGGCCACGTCGAGCCCGCCCGGCGCAAACAGGTCGCGGGAGTACGCGACGCGCTCGTCGCGTCCGGCGTAGATCAGCTCCTCGAGCTCCAACACCGCCGTGGTCCGCCGCACGCCGAGCAGCTTGCCGGCGCGCTCGCGCGGGCTGAGCAGCGACGGGATCACGCGCGTGCGGGCGTACGTGACCGGGACGCCGAGGCCGATCAGGACGTCGAGCACCATCTGACCCCGCTCGAGCGCGACTCTGAGCCGGGCGTCGTCAGGCAGCGACACCTTCGGATGGACGACGTCGAACATCACCGCCACCGGGGCCTCGTCGGCGACGATCGTCCGCGAGACCGTTACCGCCTGGGCGATCGGCGCGAGCCCGAGCGCTTCGCCCACCTCGGCGCCGACCGCGCGGTGCTCGATGTTGAGGTCGACCGAAACCAGCGTGAGCCCGCGACGCTCGGCCAGCGACGAATACGGCTCCAGGCGCTCCAGCCGCTCGCCGAGGGCGGCCGGCACCGCACTCCGCCCGACGAACGTGCCGCTCCCCTGCCGGCGCACGATCTCGCCTCGCTCTTCGAGGCGACGGAGCGCGCTGCGCAACGTGCCGCGCGAGACACCGAGCATCGTCGCGACCTCGTGCTCGGGCGGAAGGCGGTCCCCCTGGCGGTACCGGCCTCCGGCGAGCCAGATGTGGAGCGCTTCCTCGGCGCTGTCCACGAGCGAGGGGCTCCGCTGCGGCTCGACCGCGCGAGCGTCATTGGAGACTGTTGACCGGCGCCACCGCGCCACCGCGTCTTCGCGGGCCACCTCTCGCCCTCCTCCCCGAACAGGTTTGAACCTATTGTGTCAAGAGGTGCAACCCGCGGTATGTCCGCATTCCTACCGAACGCAGAACTCACTCGAGCCGCGGTTGAAGCAAAGCAACCCGCGCAGCGTGGCGCCGTCGTCGTCGAGAACGATCAGCCGCGGCTCGGCCTGTCCGTCGAGCAGCTTGATTGCCTCGCTGATCGGCGTTGCCGGCGTGGCCGTCACAGGCGCCGTGTCGGCGTAGCGCATCGCCGGAGCGTCGTCCGGGGCATCGGCCGGCACCGCTTCTCGCTCGATCGCGCCGCGGAATACGCCGTCGTCGGCGAGCAGAACGGTCCGGACGCTCGGGTTCTCAAACGCGCGGCGGACATCGGCGAGAGCCGCATCACTCGATTGGGTCTTCGGTCGGGAGATCATGACCTCGCCGACCGTCAGAACCGCGGCTTCGTCGGGCGTCATCCGCCCCGTTCGCGCCATGGCCGCAAATGTTAGGCGGTCTACGCTTGCGCCCATGGCGCAGGCGGCCGCGATCGTGCTGGCGGGTGGGAAGTCGTCGCGGATGGGCTCGCCCAAGGCGGCGCTCGACTGGCACGGGTCGACGCTACTGCGCCGTGTCACCGGGATCGTCGCGCGGTCGGTCGACGGCCCGGTGGTCGTGGTATCGGCGCCGGGGCAGGCGCTGCCGGTGCTCGGCGGCGCCGTCGAGGTGACGGCCGACAAGCGGGAGGGCCGCGGTCCGGTTCAGGGAATCGCCGCCGGCCTGGCCGCGATCGGCGAGCGTGCCGAGGTCGCGTACGTCTCCGCGACCGACGTGCCGCTGCTGCATCCGGCGTTCGTCCGCCGCGTCGTCGGCGCGCTCGCGGGCGAGGTCGACGTCGTCCTTCCTGAGGTCGGCGGGTATCGCCAGCCGCTGTCGGCCGCCTACCGTCTCGACCTCCTCGGCGTCATCACCGACCTGATCGCGTCCGACCGGATGCGCCCGGCGTCCCTGTTCGAGCGCTCCCGGGTTCTCCACATGGGCGAGGCCGATCTGCTCGAGGACGCCGCCTTGAAACGGCTGGACCCCGAGCTTTCCTCGGTCAGCAACCTGAACGAGCCCGCCGACTACGACCGTGCGTGCGCGTTGCCGGCGCCCGAGATCGGCGTCCTGCTGGGCGCGCGCCGGCAAACGGTACGGGCGTGGTCGCTGGACGCGGCCGCACAGGCCGTCGGGCTCACGCTCGACGAGCACATCGCGTTCGCGCTCAACGGCGACGAGATGACGCCTGACCCGGAAATGCCGCTCGTGGCGGGCGACACGCTCGCGTTCACGAACGTCGACGGTCCGGCGTAGAGTCCGCCACATGCCCACCTTCGTGTTGCGACTCATCGCCCCGCGTCCGAACTTCGCGCAGACTCTGACCGACTCCGAGCGCGAGATCATGAACAGCCACGCCGCCCACTGGCGTCCGTACCTCGAGCGTGGCGACATGGTCGTGTTCGGACCTGTTCTCACCGACGACGACTCGTTCGGCCTCGCGGTCGTCGAGACCGACGATGAGAGCGCATTGCGCGAGTTCGCCGCGCAGGACCCGGTGGTGACGAGCGGAACCGCGGCCTTCGAGTTCGGGCGGCTCGCCGCGGGCACGGTTCGCGGTCGCTGACGGACGCTTCGCCGGCGCGCCCAGCGGCTATGCGGCGCGATTCCCGATCCGCGTCTCGGCGGGAGTGCCAGCCAGCAGCGCGAGCAGCTGTGACTGGTTCGGGCCCATCAGCGGCGGGCGGTCGACGCCTCGAGCTAGTTCGAGAATCCGCTCGACGCACTCCTGATCAGCGAATGTCTCCTCCAGCCGAGTCAGGCAGGAGCGCCAGGCTACGTGAACGCGAAACGCGTCAGGATCGTGGGGAATCGCGGCGTACAAAGCCGCCCGGATCGCGGCCCGCGAGCCAGGCTCACGCTCGGGCTCGAGCCCCTTGCGCAGCGCGGCGATCTCGGCGATGCGGTCACGATCCTCCTCGACGTTCTCGCGATACCACGGCGTCAGCTCGGCCTCGGTCACCGCATCCCACGCCTCGGCGAACTCGAGCGGGTCGGCCAGGTGCTCGCGGATCACGTCCCGCAGGCACTGGACGTGCATCAGACCCAGGCTCATCCCGCGGCCGTTGGATGGGTTCGTGCACGCGGAGGCGTCGCCGACGGCCGCGATACCGGTCGCCACCGGCATGTCGCCCACGCGGAAGCGGCGGTAGCGGTCGACGGTCCCGCCCATCGGCAACACGTCGGTGATCGGTTCGCCGTCGAGCCACTGCGCGTGTCGCGGACACGCCGCCACCAGCGCGGTCCACAGGTCGCGTTCACGCAGTCGCTTGAACAGTCGCTCACCGGTATTGGTGAACACGGTGACCGACCATGTGTGATTGTCAGCGGGCAGAGTGAGAAGGGAGATGGTCCCTATGTCAGTGACCGGGGCGGCTCTGAACTCGGGGAGCTGTCCATTGCGCGCGCGGAAGTAACGCGTGTAGTAAATGAACCCGGCGTCCTCCAGCTCCTCCTGGACCTGCGCTGCCCCCGCGGACAGCAACCAGCGCGGAAGCTGCGAGCGCCTGCCCATCGCATCGACCACGAGGTCCGCGTGCAGCTCCTCGCCGGCGTCGGTGCGCACGCCGCTCACGTGCGGCATGCCGTTGTACCTGTTCACGACGAGCTCGCTGACCGAGACGCCGCGCCGCACGTCGATCCCGGCCTCGTTCTGCGCGGCGAGACTCAGGACCTGCTCAAGGACGGGCCGACGTGCGGTGACCGTCTTGAATCGCTCATCTCCGTCGCGTGGTGCCCGGTCCGCGATCGACGGAGGCATCACGCTGATCAGATCGAACCGCAACCCGCCGGCGTCCTCGACGGCCCGGACTATGTCCGGAAGTTCCTCCTCGAGAATGATCCGGCCGCGCGACTGCAGGTAGTGCGGCTGATGAAATTGGGCGACTCCGTCGCGCGACCACTCATCCCACGCGTCCTGCACCGACAAAGGTGCCGCCTGTCGGTCGCGCTCCAACACCGTCACATCGTGGCCGTCGCGACGCAACATCAGCGCCGCCGCCGACCCGCAGATCCCAGCTCCCAACACGATGATCCTTGACATGTCCTCACCCTTTGCCCCGAGAGTCGTTGGCTGTGATGGTGAGTACGACCCAGGCTCGCGATCGGTTCGCGAGGAACCGGCCGGGAGCGGGTTCGGGCCCGGGCTTATGCTTTGACACCCGCCGCCCTTCCATGAGAATTCGGGACGCCAACGAAAGTGAGGCCCCGGCGCTCGAGGCTCTCCAGCGCCGCTCCTCGGACATCTGGGAGCAGTATCGAGACCAGCTCGCGGCGCATCCCGACGCGATCCAACTGCCGCAGGAGTTCATCGACAACGGCTGGGTGAGGGTCGCGACCCTCGACGATGACGCCCCCATCGGGTTCTCGGTCGTGATCCCGACCGACGGCGAGGCGGACGAGCTCGATGGCCTGTTCGTCGAACCCGACCATATGCACCAGGGAGTCGGACGCGCGCTCGTCGAGGATGCTGTCGCGCGTACGGCCGCCCACGGCAGGGCCTGTCTCGACGTGACAGCCGGCCCCGCTCAGGGCTTCTACGAGCGGACCGGCTTCGACTTGATCGGCGATGCGGAGACCCGCTTCGGCCCCGCCGTCCGCATGCGCCGCAATATCTGAGGCTAAACCTCCGCGCCCCGGGCGGTCAGCTCAGCGCGTCGTCTCGGGCCGCAAATGCCCGCCGCGCGAGGTCGGCCGCCTCTACGACGGCGGGGCCGTCGGTCAGATTGACCGCCACCAATCGCGCCGCGGCCTGAGCGGCGGCCTCGGCGAGCAGCACGCCGGCGATCGCGTCACCGGCGAGGTTTTGGTTGCCGGTACGCACGAGGTCTGCGGCCAGCCCGGCCAGCTCGGCACCAACGTCGGCGATCGCGAGCGGCGACGCGGACGCCTCGGCGCGGGCGGCGTCGACGCGCTCGGCCCGCCGCGGATCATCGCGTGGCAGCCGAAGCGCCTCGAGCACGGGCTGGTACGCGTGCAGTTCGATCTCCGCCAGCTCGAGCGCACGACCGCGCAGCTCGTTGGCACGATCCCGGGTCTCCTCACGATCGGGCGTGAACGCCGCGGCCATCTCGACGAGCGCCGCCGCCACCGCGCACGCGCAGGCCGCGCTCGAGCCGCCTCCGGGCGCCGGCGTCCGGGCGGCGACCGCGTCGAGCAGGTCCCCCAGTGTGCGATCAGAAAAGCCCGACGGTCCGACCCTCAGAGTCGATGTCGATGTTGAGCGCGGCCGGGGTCTTGCTGAGGCCCGGCATCTGCACGATGTCGCCGCACAGCGGCACGAGCCAGCCGGCGCCCGTGTAGGCGCGAATGTCCCTGACCGGCAACGTGAAGTTCTCGGGCGCGTTCAGCAGCGTCGCGTCCGCGGACAGCGACAAGTGCGTCTTGGCCATGCACACCGGGAAGTGACCTAGACCCTCGCGGGTGAACTGCGTGATCTTCGTCTCGGCCTCGGGATAGAAGTACACGTCCTTGGCGCCGTAGACCTGCTTGGCCACCGCCTCGATCTTGTCCTGGATCGGCTCGTCGTCCTGGTAGATCTGGTGGAAGGTGTTCGGCTGCTCGCACGCCTCGACGACCGCCGACGCGAGGTCCGCGACACCCGCGCCGCCCTTGGTGAAGCCTTCGTTGGCCTCGGCCGCGAACGCGCCGGCCTCGAGCGCGAGCCGCTTGACCAGCTCGACCTCCTCGTTGGTGTCCCCGGGGCGCCGGTTGACAGCCACCACCGCGGGGACCCCGAACGTGCCGATCGTGTTCAGGTGGCGGCGGACGTTGGCGAACCCATTCTCGATTGCGTGCAGCGCGGCCGAGCGCTCGGCGCGGGGATCGTCCTCGAGCCCGGCGTGATGCTTGATCGCGCGAACGGTCGTCACGAGCACGGCGGCCGACGGCGTCAGCTTGCCGAACCGGCAGACGATGTCGAAGAACTTCTCCATGCCCATGTCGGCACCGAATCCGGACTCGGTGACGACGTAGTCGCCGAGCTTCATCCCGATCAGGTCAGCGATCAGCGAGTTGTTGCCGTGGGCGATGTTGGCGAACGGGCCGCAGTGCATGAGGACGGGCTGACCTTCGAGCGTCTGCACGAGGTTCGGCTTGATCGCGTCCTTGAGCAGCACCGTCATCGCGCCGGCCGCGCCGAGGTCCTCGGCGGTGATCGCCTTGCCACCGTCGTAGGAGTACGCGGCGGTGATCTTCGAGATCCGCTGACGCAGGTCCTGGAGATCCCGGGAGACCGCCATGATCGCCATCACCTCGGATGCCGCGGTGATGTCGAAGCCCGTCTCTCGCGGGTAACCGTTGGCCCGGCCGCCGAGGCCGACCGCGATGTCGCGCAGCGCTCGGTCGTTCATGTCGACCGCGCGGCGCCACGGGATCCGCAGCGCGTCGATGTGATGCGGGTTGCCGTGCAGGATCGACGCGTCGATCATCGCCGCCAGGAGGTTGTTGGCGGCGCCGATCGCGTGGATGTCGCCGGTGAAGTGGAGGTTCAGGTCCTCCATCGGCACGACCTGGGTCAGACCGCCGCCGGCGGCGCCGCCCTTGATCCCGAAGACCGGGCCCAGCGATGCCTCGCGAAGGCACGCCACCGGGTTCTTGCCGATGACGCCGAGGCCCTGAGTGAGTCCGACCAGCGTCGTGGTCTTGCCCTCGCCCGCCCTGGTCGGGGTCATGCCGGTGACGCAGACGATCTTGCCGTCGGGTCGGTCCTTGAGCCGGTCGAGCACGGACAGGGCAACCTTCGCCTTGTACCGGCCATACGGCTCGATCTCGTCGGCGTCGAGCCCGGCGCGCTCGGCGACCTGATCGATCGGAAGTAGCTCGGCTTCCTGAGCGATCTCGAGGCTGGTCTTCATGGTCGTGCCCTCCTCGGTGCTTGTGTCCATCCTGTCCGGTTCCCTTCTAGTGACTGACGGCCGCGGCAGCAAGCTCTGAGACGAGCTTGTCTCGGTAGAAACGCTCGACCTCGAACGGCGCGATCAGCTCGGGCGTGCGACCCGTCGCGACCAGCTCCGCGAGCGTCTTGCCGACGATCGGAGCCGCCTTGAACCCGTATGTCCCCCAGCCCGCGCTGACGTGGAAGTTGTCGACCTCGGTTTTGCCGAGGATCGGGCTGTAGTCGGGACTGAGGTCGCACAGTCCCGCCCAGCTTCGCAGAAGCCGCGCCCGTTCGAGCTGCGGAAACAGCTCGATCGTGTGTCGACACACCTCCTGCAGGAAGTTCATCGTGCCCTGCATCCGGTACGTCGTCCACGGCTCGATCTCCGCACCCATCAGGAATTCGCCCCGGTCCGTCTGGCTGATGTACACGTGCATCTGCGAGGACACGATCACGACATCGAGCAGCGGCTTGACCGGCTCGGTCACGCATGCCTGGAGAATGTGAGTGGTGATCGGCAGCGGCACGCCGACCATGTCGCAGATCAGCGTGCTCCACCCCGCGGTGCAGTTCAGCACCGCGCCTGCGCTGATCGTTCCGCGGCTCGTGCGGACCTTGGTGACGCGGCCGTTCGAGCGCTCCATCCCGAGGACCTCGGTGTCCTGGTGGATCTCGACGCCGCCGCGATCGGCGCCCCGCGCAAATCCCCACACGACCGCGTCATGGCGGATGATCCCGCCCGGTGGGTGGTACAGGGCGCCCAGGATCGGATACGTCGCGTGCTCGTTTGTCACCTGCATCGCCGGCGCGAGCTCCTTGATCTCGTCCGGATAGATCACGCGCGAGTCGATCCCGGCCAGACGGTTGACCTCGGCGCGGTTGGCCATCACGAACATCGCGCGGTCGGAGTGCGCAAGGGTCAGGTGGCCGCACTGCGAGAACAGCAGGTTGAAGTTCAGCTCCTGCGAGAGCCCCTCGTACAGCCTGACGCTCGCGTCGTAGAAGCGGGCCCCCTCGGGCGTCTTGTAGTTCGAGCGCAGAATCGTGGTGTTGCGCCCGGCGGCGCCGGAGCCGATGTAGCGCTTCTCGAGCACAGCGACGCTCCGGATCCCGTGTTCCTTCTGGAGGTAGTAGGCGGCCGCGAGTCCGTGCGACCCGCCGCCGACGATCACTACGTCGTAGGCGGACTTGAGCTCGCCCTGCCGGCGCCACATCCGCCGCTTACGGAAGATGTCAAGCATTTTTTTCCAGTGCTCGCAAGCCGACGGGGACGCCATCGAGCGCACGCGCGGCGTCGTCCACGACCGTCCACACGTACTCGCCGACGGCCCATCCGAACAGAAGCAGGAATCGGTCGGTGTCCTCCACCACGATCATCCCCGGCTGGCGCGCGATCGAGCCGGGGCGAAAGCTGCCGGGAGGTGCGACCTGGGGGCGAAGGTCGAGCGCGCAGAAGCGCGCGATCACCTCCCGGGCTTGGGGGCCGAAGATCGTCAGGGCCGCGAAGCACGTGGTGACGTCGATGGCGCCGGGCGGCGCGGCGTGGACACCTCCGATGAGCAGCGCTCTCGTGGGAGTCAGCTGACATATCCAAGCGTCGCCTTCGCGCTTGGCCTCACCGAGCTCGCCGGGGACGTCCTCTCCCTGAAGCTCGAGCTTGCGCAGGTGCGAGACGTCTGTCCACCCGACGGTCTCCGCCGCCCTGGCCTCGCCCGGGTATTCGACCGCGACGTTCCAGCCGTCGCGAGCCTCGAATCGCGCGCCGGCGGCCTTCGCCTTGCCCTCCATCGGGCTGCGCGCGACCGCGCTGGGGTCAGCCGCCGCGGGGCTCAGGAACGTCAGGCTCACGAGCGGAGCACCTCGCCTTCGGGGTCGTAGAACGGCCTGGTCTGGATGTGGGCCTGCATCGTCTCGCCCTCATCGGAGATCGTCACCTGCGAGCCGTCGCGCGCGAGCGGGCTCGGCACCCAGGCCATCCCGATCACGCGGTCGAGCACCGGGGAAAAGCGTGAGCTGGTGACCTGACCGACAGGCGCGCCGCCGGCGTCCATGATCACCGCGCCCTCGGTCGGCACGTGTCCGTTCGGCAGCGTGAAACCGACCAGGCGAGTGGCCGGCTCCTCGTCGGCATAGTGCTCGAGCGCCCACTTGCCGATGAAGTCCTGGTCTTTGTCGAGCTTGACGATCCACGGCATCGCGGCGCCGAACGGGGTCGACTCGGAGTCGGTGTCCTGCCCGACGAGGATGTGCATCTTCTGCAGGCGCAGGATCCGCTGCGGCTCGAGCCCGAACGGCCGGATCCCGTTGTCGCGGCCAGCCTGCATCAGCGCGTCCCACAGGTGCTCGCCGTGGGCGGAGGCGCAATGGATCTCGTAGCCGACCTCGCCGACGAACCCGATCCGCAGGATCAGGCACGGTACGCCGGCGACGTTCGCCTGCTTGCCGTCCAGGTACTTGAACGCCTCGGCCGAGCAGTCCAGATCGGTCAGCTCGCCAAGGATCTCCCGAGCGCGGGGGCCTGCGAGGTTGACCGCGGACAAGCCCTGCGTCAGGTCGGTCAGCTGCACGCGCATCCGCCAGTCGGCAAGCCACCACGAGAACCACTCCTCGACCGCGCCCGCGCCGCTCGAGGTAGTGGTGACATAGAACGTGTCGTCGTCGACCCGGCAGATCGTGCCGTCGTCGACGATCCGGCCGGCGTCCGAGCTGATCACGCCGTAGCGAATCCGCCCCGGCTTGAGGTCGCTGAAGCGATTGGGATACAGGCGGTCGAGGAACTCCCCGGCGTCGGGGCCGCGGACGAGCAGCTTGCCGAGCGTGGAGACGTCGATCAGCCCCGCGGCCTGGTGCACCGCGAGCGCCTCGCCCTGCGGGTCGCCGTAGTCGTAAGCGCGCCGCCAGTCGCCCGCCCATTTGATGTTCGCCCCCAGCTCGCGGTGGCGCCGGTGGATCGAGGACCGCTTGGCGGGCTCGAACGGGCGGCCGGCGAGGATGCCCATCGGGACCGACACCCACGGCGGCCGCGCGGTCGTCATGCCGACCTGCTCGAGGCTCTGTCCGGTCTCCTTGGCCATCAGCCGGATCGCCGGCAGCTGACACATCCTGCCCTGGCACGGCCCCATCGTCACGGTCGTGTAGCGCTTGGATAGCTCGATCGAGTCGTAGCCTTCCTCGACGCTCAGCCTGATGTCCTTGGCGGTGACGTCCTCGCACAGACACGCGAAGCACTTGCCGTGGCCGGCGCCGGCGACCGGCGGCGGGACCGCGACCGGGCTGCGCTCTCGCCTCGTCCCGTCTCCGTTGTCTGCGGGCTCGACCGGGGCACCCGCGGCCGCCAGACCCGCGCGTTCGCCCGAGCGGGCCGCGCTGTCGGGGTCGTCGAAGCCGGCGACCTCGCCGGCGGCGAACACCTTCGGGGGGAGCTCGCTCAGCGCAAAGTGGCCGCGGTCGGCGACGTAGTCCGCGCGGGCGCCGGCCTGCAGGAGGAGCGACGTGGCCGGCGCGAACCCGCCCGAGACGACGACGAGGTCGCAGTCGAACGTCCTCTCGACCGACGCGCCCTCGACGCCGATCGGCCCGATCACGGCTCCGTCCACCGCCTTGCTTCCCTTCGCCTCGAGGATCTGGTGGCCGACCAGCACCTGGATCCCGCGTGCGCCGAGCTGCTCCGCCGCTGCGGTCCGGCTCTCGCGCAGGTCCGCGACCGCGACTATCTGCACCCCGGCGTCGGCCAGCTTGGCCGCCGCATCGAGTCCGCGGTCCGACGTCGTTGCGACGACCGCGCGGGCCCCGGGGCTGACGGCGTACAGCTCGGTGAGGCGCAGCGCGCCGCCGGACAGCATGACCCCGGGAAGGTCGTTGCCGGCGAACACCAGCGGCTGCTCGATCGTGCCCGTGGCAAACACGTGATTGCGCGCGCGAACCTGGTGGAGCGTGTCGCCCTGCCAGACCGGGACGATCCCGTCGAAGTACCCGAGCGCGCTCGCCCGCGCGAGGATCTCGACGCCCGCCAGCGTCTCGATCGGCGCCGGGCCCTCGTCGACCAACACCACGTCCGCGCCCTGCGCTGCGGCTGCCTTCGCCGCGCTGACCCCCGCGATTCCGCCACCGATGACCAGCACGTCAGCGTGGCGCCGCCGGTACTCGGTCCGCCACTCCCGCTCGGGCTGTTGCTTGCGCAACACGCCGAGTCCGGCGGCGTGCCGCAGCACCTTCTCGTAAACCGGCCACAGCTTGCGCGGGCGGATGAATGTCTTGTAGTAGAAGCCCGGCGGAGTGAACTTCGTTCCCACGATGTCCGTGGCGCGCATGACGTCGAGATCGAGTCCCGGCTGAGCGTTCAGGTGCTCGACCTGCATCCCCTCGCGCACCGGCTCGGTGCAGGCGCGAACGCCAGGGGCGCCGTCGACGGCGACGAGGCAGTTCGGGCACTGACCGGCGCAGCACAACAGCCCGCGCCGGCGGTGGTACTTGAAGCTGCGCGAGAACGTGCGCCGGCCGTCGGCGTACAACGCCGATCCGACTGTGTCGCCCTCGTAGGCTTCGACCGGCTTGCCGTCGAAGGTGAAGCGGATCACCTTGGTGCGGTTGATCAGCTCCCCGGGCCGGTTCTCAAGGCGGCTCATGCGGCGCCACCGCCGTTCGAGTCGGCCGGCAGCGCCGTCATCAGGACCTCATTGGTCCGCGTGTCGCGCTCGGCGACGAACCAGGCGCGGCACCCCGACCGGTGGAACCACCACTCGCGCTGAACACCGGCGCGGTTGCGGCGGAAGTAGTTGTACTCGCCGAGCTCTCGGAGCGTGGGGCGCGAAGTCGGGCGGGCGGAGATCTCACCGCCGTAACCGAAGTCGGTCACCTCGCGGACGCCGCAGTTGGGGCAGGTAAGGAGGAAGGACATGACGCCTGTGTCGCGACAACGCTACGCCCGTCCCTGTGATCGTGTCCAATATCTAATTAAGCTCTATTGATTCGCTGATCGAATCATGGAACTGCGCCAGCTCCGATACTTCGTGGCGGTCGCGGAGGAGCTCCACTTCCGCCGTGCCGCCGAACGCCTGCACATCTCCCAACCGCCGCTCAGCCAGCAGATCCGGGCGCTCGAGGACGAGCTCGGGTTTGCCTTGCTGATCCGGACGCGGCGGCGGGTCCAGCTCACGCCGGCCGGCGAGGCGTTCCTCCGCGACGCCCGGGCGCTGCTGGGTGAGCTCGACGGCGCGGTCGCTACCGCGCGCCGGATCGACGCCGGCCAGACCGGCCGGTTGCGGGTCGGGTTCGTCGGCTCGGCGCTGCTGTCGATTGTTCCCGGCACCGTCGAGCGGTTCCGGGCTGCCCGGGCAGGCGTCGCGATCGAGCTGCGCGAGCGGTCGACCGTCGATCAGCTGCGCGCGGTTGCGGCCGGTCTCGTCGACGTGGGCCTCGTGCGCCCCCCGATCGACGACGACAGCGGGCTGCGAGCGGAGACCGTGCTGCGGGAGCGAACGGTGGCGGCGTTGCCGGCGGCCCATCCGTTGGCGGCCCTCGGCCGGGTGACGCTCCGCCGGCTCGCGGATGAACCGCTGGTGCTGTTCCCGCGAGATCAGGCGCCGGGCTTCCACGACCTGCTGATCGGCGCCCTCGCCGACACCGGCGCCGGCCCGCGCGTGATCCAGTATGCGCCCGAGATGCTCACGATCATCGGCCTGGTGGCCGCCGGCACCGGCGTGTCGCTCGTGCCGGCCTCGGTCAGCCGGCTCGCGCTCGACGGCGTCGCCTACCGCCCGGTGACCGGCGCGCCGCGTTCGGAGCTGGTGGCGATCACCCGGGCGGACGACGACTCCGCGCTCGTGCGCGCGTTCGTGGCCGAGGCGATCGGTCCCGGGACAAGTAGCGCGTCTGCCAGACTTTGACCGGTGCGCGCGGTTGTCCTGACCTCGTTCGGAGGGATCGACGGCCTGGAGCTTTCACAGGTGCCGGACCCGGTCCCGGCCGAAGGCGAGGAGCTCGTGCGCGTGCGGGCCGCGTCGCTCGGGCCGTGGGACCTCGGCAACGCGGCCGGCGCATTCGTCGCCGCGGGCGGCTCGAGCGAGTTCCCTCAGATCCAGGGCTGGGACTTCGCCGGCGAGACCCCCGACGGCCGCCGGGTAATGGGGTTCGTGCCGCAACCGTGGATGGGCGTGGGGGCGCTGGCCGAACAGATCGCGTTGCCCGCGGCCATCCTTGCCCCGATGCCGGACGCGCTCGAGTTTCCGGAGGCGAGCGCGCTGCCGGTGTGCGCGCTGACCGCCGGATTGCTCGTCGATTCGGTCGCGCTGGAAGACGGCGACGTCGTGCTCGTCACGGGTGCGGCGGGGATGGTCGGAGGCTTCGTGGTCCAGCTCGCCGCCGAGATCGGGGCACACGTAGTCGCGGCGGTGCGCCGCGGAGACGTAGAAGAGGCGGGGCAGTTGGGGGTCGAGATGACCGTCGACACCGCAGGGGGACTCGGGCGGGCGGTTCGAGACGAGTGGCCTAACGGCGTGGATGCATGCATCGATACGGTCGGGCTCGCCGCCGACGCCGTGGCGTGCATCCGCGACGACGGCGCGTTCGTCACCTCGGTGCCCACCGCGATACCGGACGGGGCGCGCGGCATCGTTCCCCAAACCGTGCAGGTCCAGCCGGACGCGGACGCGCTGGCGGGACTCGCGGAACGTGCCGCGTCCGGCGAGCTGATGGTGCGCATCGCCGAGGTTCTGTCCCTGGACCGGTTCCGCGATGCGTACACCAGGTTGGCGCGTGGCGGGCTCCACGGCAAGCTCGTCCTGACCCCCTAGCGCCGGCGCCGTCAGACCCGGTCGAGAATCCAGATCGCGGAACCAGCACCGCGTTGAGCTGAAGCGCTACGAGCAGCCCGACCGCCAGGTACGTGTTGATCAGGCACGTGAGCGCCGCGACCGCGTATAGGCACTGTTAGACGACGATCCGCCGCCTCATCGTCGTCCGCATGTCCGGCGTCGTTTCCGCGGTCATCAAGCCGGCGCGCTCCGCGTAGGCGAGGCTGACGAACAGCACGGTCCCGGGCAGGAATAGGCGCGAGTGAGGCTGTTGCCCGCGAACCGGTGGTAGCTGATCGGCATCCGCGCACCAGGACGCTACCTCAGCGGCTCAGTCC
>Ga0335076_10002289_pt1 | contig 18997 bp, 11 predicted proteins | sample Lox_Sample_25_FD_206717 | JGI IMG/M metagenome (GOLD analysis project Ga0335076, IMG submission 206717) | Soil microbial communities from Loxahatchee National Wildlife Refuge, Florida, United States - Lox_Sample_2.5 | ecosystem: Environmental > Terrestrial > Soil > Wetlands | place: USA...
ATCTCCTACGCCCCAAGCCGACGGCAGCGACTCCAGGGCGATTGGACGTACGCGTACCGCCACGCGAAGGTGAGCGCGCGCTCCGGGTGGATCCGGGCGAGGGCGGCGATTCGCGCTCAGAGGCCGGCGGGGTGAAGGACCGTCGGGAACGTCGAGAGATATTGCGCGGACGGCGTGCCGATCTTCTCGACGCCACCGCCACCGCCCCAGGTGCCGTGCGACCCGCCGGACTCGTAGAACTGGCCGTTGATCTCGATGATCACGTGGCCGCTCTGGCCGGGTAACGCCCGGTCATACACCGTGACGTACTGGCCGGGGCCGGATTCCATCCCGGCCTGCTGGGGCAGCGAGGTCGTGTCGACCGGCTGGCTCAGGTAGCCGCCGGCATGGAGCACGGCGGACACGAACCCGGAGCAGTCATAGCCGGCCTGCGGTCCCCACCCGCTGTGACCGCCACCGTAGACGTACGGCTTGCCCACGAGCGAGTTGGCCATGTTCGTCATCGCCTGCACCTGCGCCGGCGCGTTGGCGGTCGTGGCGTCGCTCAGGGTCGAGCCGGTGGTCAGCCCCAGCGGGCTCGCGCTCGTCGAAGGGAGAAGAGCGCTGATGTCCGGGGTGAGCGCGTCGCTTGAGGTCCCGCTCGTGTCGCCGATCGCCGACGCCATCAGCGAGTCGGGCGACAGCGCCGAGTTCAGCGCGCTCGTCGAGTCGGTCGACCCGAGCGCCGAGTTCAAGGCGTCGCTGAAGCTTGTGGACCCGGTGCCCGTGGTGGCGCCAAGCGACGCTCCACCCGACGTGTCGGTGGTGGCGGAGGAGGCGAGGGCACTGCTGGGATCCGTGAGCTGCTGCTGCATCGCCAGGATCTGGTCGATGCGGCTCGTCACGGCTTCGATACTCATCATCCACTGGGATCGGCGGGCGCCCCGGCAACTTGAATCGCCGGCCAACCCGGGTTTCGGCACACTCGACCACTCGACCGGCGGTGAACGCCCATTCACCCCGCTATAGCGCGGGTTTCGGCACACTCGCGCCTGGGGCGGGCGGCGAGTGAGACGTTATCCGGACCGGCCGCGGCCGCCGGCCGACAGCCGACCCGCGTCCTGGGTCGCCTCCCGCAGCCTCCGCGCCAGCGCCGGCGTCAACGCGCCGGCCTTCATCCGCCACCGCCAGTTGCCCCCCGTCCGCCCCGGGTTATTCATTCGCGCCTCCGATCCCAGCCCGAGAACGTCCTGAGCCTGGAGCATCGCGACCCTTGCCGGCGACTGCAAAGCCAGCCGGATCAGGCTCCACCACGGCTGGCGCTCGACCACCCCATGCCGCGCAAACGACGCATCCACGAACGACCGCTCCCCGGAGGACAACGACGAGTACCACCCACGAGCCGTGTCATGGTCGTGCGTCCCCGTGTACACGACCCGGTCCTCGACGTGGTTCTCGGACCGATGCACGCTCCGCGGCGCCCGAGGATCGAACCCGAACTGGAGCACGACCATCCCGGGAAACCCCAGCGATTCCCGCAGCGAGGTGACCGCCGGCGTGATCACCCCGAGGTCCTCGGCCACCACCGCGAGCGGCCCGAGATCCCGCTCGAGCTCGTCGAACAAGGCCCGGCCCGGACCCCGCCGCCAGCGCCCCGACGCGGCCGTGCGGGCCCCCGCCGGCACCGCCCAGTACGACACGAACCCGCGAAAGTGGTCCAGGCGGACGAGATCGAAATGCGCCCGGGTGCGGCGCGCGCGCTCGACCCACCACCGGTACCCGTCCCGCCGCATCGCGGGCCAGTCGTAGACCGGATTGCCCCACAGCTGCCCGTCGTCGGAGAACGCATCCGGCGGCGCCCCGGCCACGAGCCCGTCGAGGAACATCCACGGATGGGCCCGGTGGTCGGCGCTGTCCGGGGCCACGTAGATTGCGACGTCCCCGAACAGCCGAACGCCTCTATCACCCGCATACACACGCAGCGCGTCCCACTCGCGCTCGAACCGCACCTGATCCGCCAGCGCGCCCCGTGCCGAGAACCGCTCCCAATCGACCGCCCAATACGCCTCGCGATCCCGAAACGAAGCGACCTCCAAAGCCGACACCGGCGCCCGCGGCGATCCCAGAAACCCCGGCCACGCCGCGAACGCCGAACGTGCCTTGTATGGCGACCGGTACCGGTCGGGCGGTCCCAGCGGCAGCACCTGCCACCAGGTCTGACCCGCGGCCGCGAGCCAGTCGACGAACCGGTAAGCCTCGGGCCCCAGCCTGCCCCCCGGAAGCGACGTTAGGTGGAGCTGAACACCGCTTGAGCGCGGTAGCTCCATCATGTAAGAGCCAGCATCAGACCCAACCGCCGTTTCACCGATCGTTGTTTACCCATCGCGAAGGCGGATATTTTCGGACCTGACGAGTCCCACTGTCCGCACACGAGCCCCCGCCCCCCCATCCGTCCGTCCACCGGGACCGCCCATGACCACCACGCCCACCGAAGCCACGCCGAGCGCCGCGCCGGGACGCACTAGTCGTAAGGCCGCGCAGCTGCCCCCGCGGATCGTCATCCAGTACCCGACCCCCGCGGTCGACGGCGGCCGCTATCCCGCCAAGCGCTGCGTCGGGGATACCGTCACCGTCGAGGCCGACATCTTCCGCGACGGCCACGACCTGCTCCGCGCGGTCGTCCGCTACAAGGGCCCGGGCGACACCGCCCACAAAGAAGCCGACATGGAACGCATCGACGCCCACCTCGGAGGCGTGCGCTGGGCCGGCGCCTTCGATGTGGACCGCCAGGGCCGCTGGGAGTACACGGTCGAAGCGTGGACCGACGTGTTCGGCACCTGGCGCGACGAGCTCGCGCGCAAGGTCGCGGCCGGACAGCGCGACCTCGCCGGCGAGATATCCGAGGGCGTCCTGCTGCTCAAGACGGCAAAGAAGGTCGCGACCGAGAAACCCGACAGGGCGCTGATCGAGCACGCAACGGCAACCCTGGCGGACCCCGACGTCCCCGAGGCCGGCAAGCACGACGTCGCGCTCGGCTCCGAGTTGTTCGCGACGCTCGAGCGGGTCCAGCCCCGCCACGGCAGCGTCATGCTTCCGGAGCCGATCGCGATCGAGGTCGACCGGCTCCGCGCCCGGTTCAGCAGCTGGTACGAGCTGTTCCCCCGCTCGTGGGGCGGCCTGAAGGGCGTCGAGCGCCAGCTGCCACACCTGGCGAAGCTCGGCTTCGACGTGATCTACCTGCCCCCGATTCACCCGATCGGCCTCACCAACCGCAAGGGCCGCAACAACTCGCTCGCCGCCCGCAAGAACGACCCGGGCTCCCCCTGGGCGATCGGGGACCAAACCGGCGGCCACGATGCCGTCCACAAGGACCTCGGGACAATCGAGGACCTCAAACAACTCACGCAAGCCGCGAGAAAACACAACATCGACATCGCGCTCGACTTCGCGATCCAGACCTCGGCCGACCATCCCTGGCTCCACGAGCACCCCGAGTGGTTCCACCGCCGCCCCGACGGCACGCTCAAATACGCCGAGAACCCGCCCAAGCGCTACCAGGACATCTACAACGTCAACTGGGAATCCCCGGACTGGCGCGGGCTCTGGGACGCGCTCCTGAAAACCATGCTCCAGTGGGTTGACTGCGGCGTCAAGGTGTTCCGCGTCGACAACCCGCATACCAAGCCGTTCGCGTTCTGGCACTGGCTCATCGACAAGGTCCATGAGCACGACCGCGACGTGATCTTCCTCGCCGAGGCGTTCACGCGCAGATCGGTCATGCGCCACCTGGCGAAGATCGGCTTCACCCAGTCGTACACCTACTTCACCTGGAAGAACTGGCGCTGGGAGCTGACCGAGTACGTGTCCGAGCTCGCGCTGACCGACGAGAGCGACTACTTCCGCCCGAACTTCTTCGCGAACACGCCGGACATCCTGCACGAGTACCTCCAGTACGGCGGCCGCCCCGCGTTCGAGGCCCGGCTCATCCTCGCCGCGACGCTGAGTCCCACGTACGGGATCTACTCCGGCTATGAGCATTACGAGAACGTCCCAGTAAGAGACGGCTCCGAGGAGTACCTGAACTCCGAGAAGTACGAGATCAAGCAGCGCGCGCTCGACGGCCCGATGCTCCCGCTGATCCAGCGCGTCAACGAGGTCCGCCGTGACAACGCCGCGCTCCAGGAGCTGACCAACGTCACGTTCCTCGACACGGCGAACGACGCGTTGATCGCGTACGCCAAGCACTCGCGAGGCAACACGATCATCACTGTCGTGAGCATCGACCCGCACCAGACGCAGGAGGGACTCGCGATCGTGCCGGCCAATCTCGGTGTGCCGCCGAGCTTCACCGCACACGACCTGCTCACCGACGAGCGCTACCAGTGGCGCATCGGCCCCAACTTCGTCCGGCTCGAGCCCGGCGTCCGCCAGGCACACCTCGTCCGCGTCGAGATGTAAATCCCCAATGTCCGCCGGCCCGCCCACCCTCACACATCTCATCGCGCGCGAGCGAAGCCAGATGGCCCCGGCCGCGACGACGACCGCACATGACGCGACGACCGATCCCCAGGCCCAGGCCCGCCAGTGGTTCGAGGCCGAGCCGCTGTGGTTCAAGCGCGCGGTGTTCTACGAGATCCACATCCGGGGCTTTTTCGACGCCAACGGCGACGGGTCGGGTGACGTCCGGGGCCTGACCGAGAAGCTCGACTACCTGCAGTGGCTCGGGATCGACTGCATCTGGCTCCTCCCGTTCTACAAATCTCCGCTGCGAGACGGCGGGTACGACATCGCCGACTTCACCGCGGTCCACCCGGACTACGGGAACGTCGACGACGTGCACGAACTGATCGAGGCCGCGCACGCGCGGCGAATCCGGGTAATCGCAGACCTCGTGATGAACCACACCTCAAGCGACCACCCGTGGTTCCAGGAATCGCGCTCAAGCCCTGACAACCCCAAGCGCGACTGGTACGTGTGGTCGGACACGGTCCATCGCTATGAGGACGCGCGGATCATCTTCATCGACACGGAGACCTCCAACTGGACCTGGGACGACACCGCCGGCGCCTACTACTGGCACCGCTTCTTCTCCCACCAGCCCGACCTCAACTACGATAACCCCGAGGTCCAGGACGCGATGCTCGAGGTGCTCCACTTCTGGCTCGACCTCGGCCTCGACGGGTTCCGGCTCGACGCCGTGCCCTACCTGTACGAGCGCGACGGGACCATCTGCGAGAACCTGCACGAGACGCACGCGTACCTTAAACGCGTCCGCCAGGAAATCGACTCCAAATACCCCGACCGGGTGCTGCTGGCCGAGGCGAACCAGTGGCCGGCGGACGTGGTCGAGTACTTCGGCGAGGGCGACGAGTGCCACATGGCGTTCCACTTCCCGGTGATGCCGCGGATGTTCATGGCGATCCGGCGCGAGGAGGCCGTACCGATCTACGAGATCCTCGAGCGGACCCCCACGATCCCGGACAGCTGTCAGTGGGGCCTGTTCCTGCGCAACCACGACGAGCTAACGCTCGAGATGGTCACCGACGAAGAGCGCGACTACATGTACACCGAGTACGCCAAGGATCCGCGAATGAAGCTCAACCTCGGGATCCGCCGGCGCCTCGCGCCCCTACTCGACAACGGCCGCGACGAGATCGAGCTGCTCCACGCGATCATGTTCTCGCTGCCCGGTTCGCCGGTGCTCTACTACGGCGACGAGATCGCGATGGGGGATAACGTGTTCCTCGGCGACCGCGACGGGGTCCGCACCCCGATGCAGTGGACCGGGGACCGCAACGGCGGCTTCAGCCGAGCGGACTTCGCCCAGCTGTATGCGCCGCCCTTGATGGACCCGGTCTACGGCTTCCAGGCGGTCAACGTCGAGGCCCAGCTGCGCACCGCCACCTCGCAGCTCCGCTGGCTCCATCGCTTCATCGCGCTGCGCAAGGAGCATCCGGTGTTCGGCTTCGGAACGTACGAGCCGATCGAACCCTCGAACCCCCGCATCTTCGCGCACCTGCGCCGTTTCGAGGATGATCTGGTTCTGTGCGTTCACAATGTCGCCCGATCTGCTCAGGCGGTCGAGCTCGATCTCAGCGCCTACGAGGGGCGATATCCAGTGGAGTTGTTCGGCCGTTCGCGGTTCCCGCGGATCGGGCAGCTGCCGTACCTGCTGACGCTCGGCCCGCGCGGGTTCTTCTGGTTCCAGCTGGTCGAGGAGAACGAGCCCGACGATGAGTGAGCGCGTCCAGATAACCGCGGACGAGATCCGCCGCGCGCTCGATGAGGAGGAGCTCCGCGACTGGGTGCAGCACCAGCGCTGGTACGCGTCCAAGGCGCGCTCGGTCACCGGGATCGACATCGTCGAGAGCATCACGCTGCGCGACGACCCCCCGCTCCTGCTCGCGCTCGTCCAGACCCGGTTCGCCACCGGCACGCACGAGCTGTACCAGTTGCCGCTCGCCTTGCGCGCTCCCGACGCGTCCAACGACGACGCGCGCGGCGAGTCGATCGCCCACACCGCCGAGTGGACGCTGTACGACGCGCTGGCCGAGCCCACTCAGGCGCTCGAGCTGCTCCGACGGATCGAGGCGACCGACGAGATCACAACCGCGGACGGACGCTTCAGCTTCCATCAGTTCATCGACTCCGGCAATGGTCTCGGACAGGCCACCGAGGTCCGGCTGATGGGCGTCGAGCAGTCGAACTCGTCGGTCGTATTCGACGACAGCGTCGTGCTCAAGGTGTTCCGCAAGCTGGAACCCGGCGTCAATCCCGAGCTCGAGATCCTGCGCTTCCTCACCTGGCGCGGCTTTCCGAACATCGCGGCGCTGCACGGCTGGTACGACTACGAGGGGCAGGCGCTAGCGTCGACGCTCGGCGTCGCGCAGACGTTCCTGCCCGACGCGATCGGCGGCTGGGAGCTCGCGCTCGACGAGCTGTGGTCGGCACCGGAACTGTTCCTCGAGCGGCTCGGGAGCCTCGGCACGGTGACCGCGGAGCTGCACACATGCCTCGCCTCGGACGCCGCCGATCCCGCGTTCTCGCCCGAGGAGCCGAGCCAGGAGGCGCTGGGGCTGCTGATGGCGACGATCGACGAGGACATCGAGCGCATCTTCCTGCGCCTCCCCGACGACGAGCGACTCGCGCCGATCGCAGGCCGGGGCCAGGACGTCCGCGAGCGCCTGGCCGCGCGCGCCCAGATCGGCGTCACGGGCCGCGTGATCCGCACCCACGGCGACTATCACCTCGGCCAGACCCTGCACACGCCTCAAGGGTGGGTGATCATCGACTTCGAGGGGGAGCCGGCTCGGACCTTGCCCGAGCGCCGGCAGAAGCGCTCGCCGCTGCGCGACGTCGCCAGCATGCTGCGGTCGTTCGCGTACGTCACCTCCGCGATCGAGATCTTGCGAGGCCGCCGCGCGCCCGCGGACTTCGAGGAGCGCGCGAGAGAGAAGTTCCTCCAGCACTACTTCGCGACCGTCGACCCGACGCTGATGCCGGGCGGAGAAGCGGTGATCGACAACCTGCTGTCGATCTACGAGCTCGAGAAGGCGATCTACGAGCTTCGCTACGAACTCAACAACCGCCCCGACTGGATCTCGATCCCGGTCGCCGGCATCGGGCGGATCTTGGAGGGCGCATGACCGTCGCCACGAGTGAGCTCGACGCCTTAGTCCGCCGCGAGCATTCGAACCCGCATGCCGTGCTCGGCGCACATCCGCAGAACGGCGGAGTGGTCGTCCGGGCGCTGCGCCCGGCGGCGAACTCCGTGACCGTCCGCACCGACGGCAAGCCCGCCGTCGAGCTCAAGCAGATCCACCCTGGCGGGGTGTTCGAAGGCGAGATCAAAGACGCCACGCTGCCGCTGCGCTACCAGCTCGAGGTCGACTACGGCGACGCCGGCAAGTTCACTATCGACGATCCGTATTCGTTCCTGCCGACGATCGGCGAGCTCGACCAGCACCTGATCGGCGAGGGGCGCCATGAGGAGCTCTACGACAAGCTCGGCGCGCACATTCGGACGATGGGAGACGACCCGCCCGTGACCGGCACCGCATTCGCGGTATGGGCACCGTCGGCCCGCGCGGTCAGCGTCGTGGGCGATTTCAACTCCTGGGACGGACGCCTGAACGCGATGCGCTCGCTCGGGTCCACCGGGATCTGGGAGCTGTTCCTTCCCGGCATCGGGCCCGGCTTCAACTACAAGTACGAGATCCTGACCCAGGATCATCAGATCCTGCTCAAGGCCGATCCGTACGCGTTCGAGACCGAGTTGCCGCCGAAGACCGCGTCGGTCGTGTTCGAGCCTCACCACACCTGGAGCGCCGGCGACGCCAAGTGGATGCGCGAACGCCCGCAGGCGCCACCCGCGATCGAGCGCCCGCTCTCGATCTACGAGGTTCATCTCGGCTCCTGGCGGCTGAACACGCTCGAGGGCAACCGCTCGCTGAACTACCTCGAGCTCGCCGACGAGCTGTCGGCCTACGTCAAGGACATGGGATTCACCCATGTCGAACTCCTTCCGGTGATGGCGCACCCGTTCAAGGGCTCGTGGGGCTACCAGGTCACCGGCTACTTCGCGCCCACGCCGTTCTACGGCGCGCCCGACGACTTCCGCGAGTTTGTCGACCGCCTGCACCAGAACGGACTCGGGGTGATCCTCGACTGGGTGCCCGCCCATTTCCCGCGCGACGAGTTCGGGCTCGCGCGGTTCGACGGCACCGCGCTGTACGAGCACGCCGACCCGCGTCGCGGCGAACACCCAGACTGGGGCACGCTCGTGTTCAACTACGGGCGCCACGAAGTCCGCAACTTCCTGATCGCGAACGCGCTGTTCTGGCTCCGCGAGTACCACGTCGACGGCATCCGGGTGGACGCGGTCGCGTCGATGCTGTACCTCGACTACTCGCGCAACGAAGGCGAGTGGGTCCCGAACCAGTACGGCGGGCGCGAGGACCTCGACGCCGTCTCGTTCCTCAAGGAGTTCAACGAGGTGTCCTACGGACGCGAGCCCGGCGCCATCACAGCCGCCGAGGAATCGACGGCATGGCCGGGCGTGTCCCGCCCCACCTACCTCGGCGGACTCGGGTTCGGCTTCAAGTGGAACATGGGCTGGATGCACGACACGCTCGGCTACTTCGAGCAGGACCCGATCTACCGCCGCTACCACCACCACGAGCTGACGTTCAGCCTGATGTACGCGTTCAGCGAGAACTTCATCCTGCCGCTGTCCCACGACGAGGTCGTGCACGGCAAGGGATCCCTGTATTCGAAGATGGCCGGCGTCGACAGGTGGCAGAAGCTCGCGAACCTGCGCGCGCTGTACGCGTACATGTGGGCGCACCCGGGCAAGAAGCTGCTGTTCATGGGGTCAGAGCTCGCGCAGGAGGCTGAGTGGAGCTACGAACGCTCGCTCGATTGGCACCTGCTCGAGCAGCCCGACCATGCCGGCGTCCAGACGCTCGTCCGCGATCTGAACCGCATCTACAAGGACGAGCCCGCGCTGTGGGAGGTCGACTCCGACCCGACCGGGTTCTGGTGGCTCGAGCCCAACGACGCGGACAGCAACGCGCTCGCTTTTGCGCGAGCGTCCAAGGACGGCGACCGAGTGGTCGTGTTCGCCGCGAACCTGTCGCCGGTGCCGCGCGAGGGCTACCGGCTCGGGCTCCCACGGGCGACCCGCTGGAGGGAGGCGCTCAACACCGACTCCAAGTTCTACGGCGGCAGCGACGTGGGGAACCTCGGGGGTATCGAGCCCGAGCCGATTCCTTGGCACAGCCAGCCGGTGTCGGCGCTCGTTACCCTGCCGCCCTTGGCTGCCGTGTGGCTCGTGCCCGAATCCCAGTGAGCTCGACGATGTCCGCGCCGCCCGGGGACGGCGTCGCCGAATACCCGTGGGAGCGCCCGCTCGGGGCGTTCCCGCTGCCCGATGGCGGAGTCGAGTTCCGGGCGTGGGCCCCGCAGGCGCATTCGATCGCGCTCCGACTCGGCGACCACGATCTCGAACTGCAAAACGCGGGATACGGCGTCCACGAGGGCGTCGCGGACGCCCGCGCCGGGGACGACTACTGGTTCGTGCTGGACGGCCGCGCGCTCCCCGACCCGTGCTCGCGCTGGCAGCCCGAGGGCATCCGCGGCCCGTCGCGCATAGTCGACGTGAGCGAGTCGGTCCCGTTCACCCCGCCGCCGATGCGCGACGAGGTGATCTACGAATTACATATTGGGACTTTCAGTGATCAAGGGACGTTCGATGCCGCCATCGAGCATCTGCCCGCGTTAGCGGAGCTTGGGGTCACCGCGATCGAGATCATGCCGGTGGCGGAGTTCCCCGGCCACCATGGTTGGGGCTACGACGGGGTGTACATCTCGGCCGCTCACTCGGCGTATGGGGGCCCGCACGCGCTGGCGCGATTAGTCGGGGCCGCACACGAGGCCGGCCTGGCGGTAATCCTCGACGTCGTCTACAACCACGTCGGCGCCTCGGGGACGCAGGCGATCGAGGCGTTCGGCCCGTACTTCACCGGCAGGTACTCGACGCCGTGGGGCAAGGCGATCAACTACGACGACACCGACTGCGACCCGGTCCGCGAATGGGTCCTGCAGAGCGCGGCCGGATGGGTCCGCGACTTCGGCATCGACGGCCTCCGGCTCGACGCGATCCACGCGATCTTCGACCAGAGCGCCGAGCACATCGTGGCCGCGGTGGCGCGCCGCGTCCACGCCGTTCGCGACGATGCCCTCGTGATCGCGGAGAGCGGGCTTAATGATCCGCGGGTGATGCGGGACCGCGCCGTGGGCGGCTGGGCTTGCGACGCCTCCTGGGCGGACGATTTCCACCACGCGGTGCGGACGCTCGTTACCGGCGAGCTCGACGGCTACTACGCGGACTTCGGGTCGGTCGCCCAGCTCGCCAAGGCCTGGCATCGCCCGTACGTCTACGACGGTACCTACTCGCCGTTCCGCCGCCATCGGTACGGCGCCCCCGCCGACGACGTCCCGACCGACAGGTTCGTCGTCTTCGACCAGGACCACGACCAGGTCGGGAACCGCGCGTTCGGCGACCGCCTGCCCCCGGAGGCGCGTCCGCTCGCCGCATTCTGCACGCTGCTCTCGCCGTACGTTCCGATGCTGTTCATGGGCGAGGAGTACGGCGAGGACGCGCCGTTCCAGTTCTTCTCGGACCACATCGACGAGTCGATCGCGCAGGCCACGCGCGAGGGACGGCGAGCCGAGTTCGCCTCGTTCGCCGAGTTTGCGAAGGAGGAGATTCCCGACCCGCAAGACCCCGCCACGTTCGAGCGCTCGAAGCTGACGCGCCGGCGCGACCCGGCGATCGCGGCGTTGTACGCCAAACTGATACACACGCGCCGCCAGATGCCCCCGGGCGACGTCGACGCGATCGAGTTCGAAGAGAACGGGCGCTGGCTGCGGGTGCGCCGCGGCGCGTTCGAGCTGGTGATGAACTTCGCGTCCGAGCCGCGCCGCGTGCCGTGCTCGGGTGAGTCGGTGGTGCTCGCGGCCGGGCCGTCGGATCCGAAACTCGGCGAGGGCTGGGTCGAACTCGCGCCGATGTCCGGAGCCGTGATCGCGTGAGCGACAACGGGGTGTGGCCGGGGCGCCCGTTCCCGATGGGCGCGTCCTGGGACGGCGGTGGCACCAACTTCTCGCTGTTCTCCGAGCACGCCACCGGCGTCGAGCTGTGCCTGTTCGACGTCGAGGACAACGAGACGCGGATCGTGATGACCCAGCGAAACGCGCTGAACTGGCACTGCTACGTCCCCGGCGTCGGCCCCGGGCAGCGGTACGGCTTCCGCGTCGAGGGTGCCTACGCGCCGCTCGAGGGTCACCGGTTCAACCCCTACAAGATGCTGCTCGATCCGTACGCCAAGGCGATCGACGGCGTCGTCGACTGGGCCCACGACGCGAACGTGCTGCCGTACGTGCCGACCGGCGAGGAGGACGCCGATCTAGAGCCCGACGACGAGGACGACGCCGCCGCGATGCCGAAGTCGGTCGTGATCGACGATGCGTTCATCTGGGAGGGAGACCGGCCGCCGCGGGTTCCGTTCGCGGACACCGTGATCTACGAGACCCACGTCAAGGGCTTCACGATGCTCCATCCCGAGGTCCGCGAGGACCTTCGGGGCACATACGCGGGCCTCGCGTCGGAGCCGGCGATCGAGTACCTGCACCACCTCGGCGTGACCGCGGTCGAACTGCTGCCCGTGCACCACATCTCCGACGAGTCGTTCCTGGACGAGCGCGGCCTCCGCAACTACTGGGGCTACAGCACGATCGGCTACCTCGCCCCGCATTCCGAGTACGCCGCCACCGGACGCCGCGGCGAACAGGTGCGGGAGTTCAAGGGCATGGTCAAGGCGCTGCACAAAGCCGGCATTGAGGTGATCCTCGACGTCGTCTACAACCACACCGCCGAGGGCAACCACCTCGGCCCGATGCTGTCGTTCAAGGGCGTCGACAACCTCGCGTACTACCGGGTCATGCCCGACGACCCGCGCTACTACATGGATTTCACCGGGACCGGTAACTCGCTCAACCCGGTGCATCCGAGCGTGCTCCGACTGATCATGGACTCGCTCCGCTACTGGGTGATCGAGTGCCACGTCGATGGCTTCCGGTTCGATCTCGCTTCAGCGCTGGCGCGCGAGTTCTTCGACGTCGACCGACTGTCGGCGTTCTTCGACGTGATCCACCAGGACCCGGTGCTGTCTCAGGTGAAGCTGATCGCCGAGCCGTGGGACGTCGGGCCCGGTGGCTACCAGGTGGGCAACTTCCCGGTGCTGTGGTCGGAGTGGAACGGCGTCTACCGCGACACCATGCGCGACTACTGGCGCGGGTTCGCCAACAACGGTTCGTTCGCCGAGCGGCTGTCCGGGTCGGCCGACCTATACGAGGCCGACGGCCGCGACCCGTTCGCCTCGATCAACTTCATCACCGCGCACGACGGCTTCACGCTCCGCGACCTCGTCTCCTACGACCACAAGCACAACGAGGCGAACCTCGAGGACAACCAGGACGGGTCCGACGACAATCGCTCCTGGAACCACGGGGTCGAAGGCGAGACCGACGACCCGGAGATCCTCGCGCTCCGCTTCCGCCAGCAACGCAACTACCTGGTGACGCTGCTGCTCTCACAGGGCACGCCGATGCTGCTCGGCGGCGACGAGATCGGGCGCACCCAGCGCGGCAACAACAACGGCTGGTGCCAGGACAACGAGATCTCCTGGTACGACTGGAGCGAGAACCCCGAGAAGGCCAAGCTGCGCGAGTTCACCCGGCGGCTCATCCGGCTGCGCAAGGAGCACCGGGTGTTCCGGCGCAACAGCTTCCTCCGCGGACGGGAGATCAAGGGCTCGGGCCTCCCGGACGTTTGGTGGTTCCGCGCCGACGGGAACAAGATGACCCGGCGCGACTGGCAGGGCGGCGAGCACGTGCTCGGGATGTTCCTCAACGGCCGCGAGATCCCGAGCCCAGGTCCGCAAGGGCAGGACATCGAGGACGACTCGTTCGTCCTGCTGTTCAATGCCGAGCCCGAGGACCGCATGGTCACGCTTCCCCGCCGGCGCTTCGGGGCGCAGTGGCTGCTCGAGCTCTCGACCGCCGATCCGACCGCCGAGGCGGGCAGCGCGCGCTACGGCGCCCGCACCGAGGTGAAGGTGATCGCGCGTTCGGTCGTGGTGCTGAAGCGGGCCACGTGAGCCGGCGCCGGATGAGTCACGCGGCCTCCGAACGGCGAGCCCGGATGGCGAGCGGAGGCCAAGCGTGACCCCGATCGAGCTGCGGGCGACGTACCGCCTGCAGCTGTCAACCGACTTCGGGTTCGCCGACGCACGCGCGCTCGTCCCCTACCTGCGAGACCTCGGGATCTCCCACCTGTACCTGTCGCCGTCTCTGCAGGCGCGCCGCGGCTCCACGCACGGCTACGACGTCGTCGATCCGCGCCACTTCTCGCGCGAGCTCGGAGGACCGGAGGAGCTCCGGGCGTTGTCCGCCGGCGCGCGCGACGCCGGCATGGGGATCGTGCTCGACGTCGTCCCCAACCACATGGCCGCCGACGATCAGAATCGCTACTGGGCGGATCCAGCGCTCCGGGCGAAGTTCTTCGACATCGAGCCGGAGACCGGGATCTACCGCCGCTTCTTCGACATCGGCGAGCTCGCGGGCGTACGTCAGGAGGACCCCGCGGTGTTCGAGGAGACGCACGAGCTGGTGATCGCGATGGTCCGCGACGGCCTGATCGACGGGCTCCGCGTCGATCACCCCGACGGGCTCGCCGACCCCGCCGGGTACCTGCACCGGCTGCGCGAGCAGGGCGTCGAGCGCGTGTGGGTCGAGAAGATCCTCGACCCCGGGGAACGGCTTCGCGACTGGCCGGTGTGCGGGACCGTCGGTTACGAGTTCCTCGACGACGTCTGCGCGCTGTTCGTCGATCCCGACGGGAAGCCCGCGCTGACCGCGCTGTGGGAGCAGGTGTCACGCGATCGCCGGTCGTTCGCCGAGGTCGCGCACGAGGCCAAGCTCGAGCAGGTGCGCGGTCCGTTCTGGCAGGACGTCGAGCGGCTCGCACGAGAGCTCGGCGACGTCCCGCTGCCGGGCGGCATCGACCGCCTCGGCCACGCGCTCGCCTCGTTGCCGGTGTACCGGACGTACGTGGACGCGGTGGCGCGACGGGTCGACGATGCGGATCGCCGAGTGATCGAGGCATCGGGCATGCACCCCGAGATCGCGGCGATGCTGCTGCTCGAGCGCGAGGCGCCCCCCGGGTTCGTCACGCGCTTCCAGCAGACGACGCCGGCGATCATGGCCAAGGGCGTCGAGGACACCGCGTTCTACCGCTACTGCCGGCTGATCTCGCTCAACGACGTCGGCGGCGATCCGTCCCGGTTCGGGATCGACGTCGGGTGGTTCCACGCCTCGTGCGTCGAGCGCCTCGAGCGGTTCCCGCTGAACCTGCTGACGACCCAGACCCACGACGCCAAGCGCTCGGCCGACGTCCGCGCGCGGATCGACGCGCTCTCGTCGATGCCGGACGAGTGGGCGGCGCATGTCGGACGATGGTTCGAGCTGACCGACTCGCGGCGCGAGGACGGCGCGCCCGATGACGTCGAGCGCTACTTCCTGTTTCAGACGCTCGTGGGCGCATGGCCGATCGCCGCGGACCGGATCGAGGCATACATGGAGAAGGCGCTCCGCGAGGCCAAGCGGAACACAAACTGGATCGAGCCGAACGCCGATTGGGAGGAGGCGGTCAAGCGTTTCGGGCGCTCGCTTTACGCCGACGACGCGTTTCTCGCCGATTTCGAGCCGTTCGCGCGGCGGGTGGCGGCGGTCGGCGAGCGCGCCTCGCTCGGCCAGCTCGTGCTCAAGCTCACCGCACCCGGAATACCCGACATGTACGAGGGCGACGAGCTCGCGTTCCGGGCGCTCGTCGACCCGGACAACCGCCGGCCGGTCGACTTCGATTGGCGCCAGGCGATGCTGCGCGCGCTGATGGGAGGCGCGCCGCCGGACGGCGAGACCCGGAAGCTGTTCGTCACGCTGCGGCTGCTCGGGCTCCGCGCGCGCCGGCCGGAGCCGTTCGCGGGCACGTACGAGCCGCTCGACGCCGGTCCCTCGACGTGCGCGTTCGTGCGCGGTGGCGACATGCTCGTGGCCGTCGCGGTGCGCAGCGGGCCCGTCGAGGGCACGATCGAGGCGCCACGCGGGCAGTGGCGCGACGTGCTGCGCGGCGAGGAGCGCACGTTCGGCTCCCGGGTGCGCGCCCAGGACATCGTGAGCGAGCTCGGGATCGCCGTGTTCGAGCGGCTCTAGCGTTCCGGACCCGTCATGACACGTAATGGTGTCGTGGTCCGGCGACAACCGGTAGGGTCCGGACCCGCCCGATGCGCGTCCTGCTCGTCTCCTGGGAGTACCCGCCGGTGATCGAAGGCGGCCTCGGCCGTCACGTTCGCAAACTGTCCGAGCAACTCGTCCCCGACGGCGTCGAGGTGCATGTTCTGACGCGCGGCGGCGGCCGCCTACCAGCCGAGGCCGACCAGCACGGCGTGATCGTCCACCGGGTCCGTGAGCCGCCGTTCCCCAAGGATCCGAGCGCGTTCGTGCGCTGGGTCGACGCGATGAACGGCCACATGCACGCGCTCGCCGCCGAGCTGTGCGACCGGTTCGAGTTCGACCTCGTGCACTCGCACGACTGGTTAGTCGCCGGCGCCGCGTCGCGGGCCGCGCGCGAGATCGATAGGCCGTGGCTCGTGACCGTCCACGCCACCGAGTACGGCCGCCACCAGGGATGGGTCCAGAACCACCCGCAGTCCCACATCCACGCGGCCGAGCGCTCGATGGTCCGCCGCGCCGACCACGTGATCACGTGCTCGCGGTACATGCGAGTGCACGTCGCCAACGTGTTCGGCGTCCGGCCGTCGAAGATCACTGCGATCCCGAACGGCATCGACCCGCATGACCTCGAGCCCGTTTCCGAGGACCTCCGCGCGCTCCGGGCGCGGTATGCGGATCCCGGCGAGCTGCTCGTGCTGCTGGTCGGGCGCCTCGTCTACGAGAAGGGTTTCCACCTCGCGCTCGACGCGCTCGCGCCGCTGGTGCGCCGGCGCGGCGGCGTCCGGTTCGTGGTCGCCGGCACGGGGACGGCCGAGGCCGAGCTCAAACGCCAGGCGCGCCAACTCGGGCTGGCCGGCCACGGCGTGTTCCTCGGCTGGATCGGGGACGACATGCTCCACTCGCTCTACCGCGTGTCCGATCTGTGCATCGTGCCCTCGATCTATGAGCCGTTCGGGCTGGTGGCGCTCGAGGCGATGGCATGCGGCTGCCTGTGCGTCGTCGCCGACACCGGCGGGCTACGCGAGGTCGTGCCCGTCGACGGCACGGTCGGCCTGCGGTTCCCCTCGCGCGACGCCACCGCTCTGCGAGGCGTGCTCGAGCGCGTGCTCACAGACGACGCCGAGCGCCGGCAACTGGTCGCCGAGGCCCGCGAGCACGTGCTGCGGTTCGACTGGGCCGAGGTGGCGCGGCGGACCGCCGAGCTCTACGACGCCCTGGTGGCCGGAGCGATCACACGCGCCGGCTAGACAACTGCCGAGCGGTCTTCCTCGACGCCGGCGGTGTGATCGTGCTGCCCCACCGCGACCTTGTCGCCGGAGCCCTGTCGCGGGTCGGGATCACGATCGACCCGAGCGAAGTTCCGCGCGCCCACTATCGCGCCGTCCACACCCTCGACCGCGCCCCGCCCCCTCCGACCGGCTATCAGGGCGCGCTCTTCCCCCAGTTTGGAATTGTCCCCGGACGGACGGCGGAAGCACTCGAGGCCTGGGAGTGGCTGGCCGACCGGAGCCGCTCGAGCGTCGTGCTCTGGAGCGAGCCAACGCCGGGCGCGCTCGAGACAATCGCCGCGCTCAGCCGGCGCGGCATCGCAATCGTGATCGTTACGAACTCCGACGGCCACGCCGCCGAGAATCTCGCCGCGTGCGGATTCGCCGGCATTCCCGTGATCGACTCGGCGATCGTCGGCGCGGCCAAGCCGGACCCGCGCATCTTCGAGGCGGCACTGGCGCTTGCCGGCGTCCGCGCCGACCAGGTCGTCCACGTCGGCGACACGCTCGCCGCCGACGTTGCCGGCGCCCGGAGCGCCGGCATCACCCCGATCCACTTCGACCCGCTCCGCGCGTGCCGGGCGCGCGACCACCGCCACGTCCGCACCCTCGCGGGCATCCGGCAACACGTCAGCCCCACGGCCCTTGGGAAGAAACGTCCACCATGCTGACGTTTCTTCCCAAACGACCGAGGGCCCGGCATCAGCCGGGCCCTCGAAAGCGTCTGCTTGTCGCAGCGGATTACATCATCCCCGACATGTCGGGCATGCCACCGCCACCGCCGCCGGAATCCTTCTCCGGCACCTCGGCGACGATCGCCTCGGTGGTGAGGATGTTCTTGGCGATCGACGCGGCGTTCTGGAGCGCTGAGCGCGTCACCATGGCCGGGTCGATGATGCCCTCCTTGACGAGGTCGACGATCTCGCCGCTGGCGGCGTTCAGGCCCTGGCCCTTCTTCGCCTTGCGGACATCGTTGACCACGACCGAGCCCTCGAGGCCGGCGTTCTCGGCGATCTGACGCATCGGCTCCTCCAGCGCACGACGCACGATCCGCGCGCCGGTCGCCTCATCGGCCTCGTCGAACCCGTCGAGGTTGATCGCGTTCTGCGCGCTGAGAAGCGCAACACCGCCACCAGGGACGATGCCCTCCTCGAGCGCCGCCCGAGTCGCCTGCAGCGCGTCCTCGACGCGATGCTTCTTCTCCTTCATCTCGGTCTCGGTGGCCGCGCCAACCTTGACCACCGCGACGCCACCGGACAGCTTCGCAAGGCGCTCCTGCAGCTTCTCCTTGTCGAAGTCCGAATCGGTGTTCTCGATCTCGGTCTTGATCTGGTTGATCCGGCCCTTGATCGCGTCGCTCTCGCCGTTACCGTCGACGATCGTCGTGGTGTCCTTGGCGACCACCACGCGACGAGCGCGGCCAAGCTGCGAGATCTGCGTGTTCTCGAGCTTGAGGCCCATCTCCTCGGTGATCACCTCGCCGCCCGAGAGGATCGCGATGTCCTCAAGCATGCGCTTACGGCGATCGCCGAAGCCCGGAGCCTTGACCGCGACGCCGGTGAAGGTGCCACGGAGCTTGTTGACCACGAGCGTCGCGAGCGACTCGCCCTCGACGTCCTCGGCGATGATCAGCAACGGCTTGCCGGACTGGATGGTCTGCTCCAGAACGGGGAGCAGGTCACGGACCGAGCCGATCTTCTGGTTGGCGATGAGGATGTATGGATCCTCAAGGACAGCCTCCATCCGCTCCTGGTCGGTGACCATGTACGGCGAGATGTAGCCCTTGTCGAACTGCATGCCCTCGGTGAACTCGAGGTCCATGCCGAACGTCTGGCCCTCCTCGACGTTGACCACGCCGTCCTTGCCGACCTTCTCGATCGCGTCGGCGATCACGT
>Ga0335076_10002291_pt1 | contig 18996 bp, 16 predicted proteins | sample Lox_Sample_25_FD_206717 | JGI IMG/M metagenome (GOLD analysis project Ga0335076, IMG submission 206717) | Soil microbial communities from Loxahatchee National Wildlife Refuge, Florida, United States - Lox_Sample_2.5 | ecosystem: Environmental > Terrestrial > Soil > Wetlands | place: USA...
GCGCGGGTGCTGCTCGACGAGCACATCGACCTCGTCGGCGACAGCTGCATTCCCGACCTCATCGAGGCCGCGTTCGTGGAGCGCTCGCGCATCGCGCGCCTCGAGGGGCAGGCCGCGGTGGCCGACGATTTTCTCGGGCGCATGCAGCGCCTTGGCGAGGAGCGCGGCCTTTCGCGCCTGGTCGCGACGGCGCTGCTCGAGAAGGCGCGGGTCGCGCTCGCCGAAGGGCGCGTGGAGACCGCCGTGGCGCAGGTGCGCGAGGGCGCCGGCTATCCGTTCTGGGAGCGGCCGATCTATCGCGGCACTTTCGGAAACGACCTCGAGAATCCGGACGTCGCGCTTGCCCGCCTCGACCTGTTTCGCGGCGGCACCGGGGCCGTGGCGCCGCTCGAAGCGCATATCGCGGCGGCGGAATCCGCGGGGCGGGCGCGGCGCTTGATCAAGCTGCGCGGCCTGCGGGCACAGGCGCTCTGGGTAAGCGGGCAGCGCCGCCCGGCGTTGCGCGAGCTGCGCCGCGTGCTGATCGACGCCGCCCCGGAAGGCATGGTGCGCGTGCTGGCCGACGAGCCGTGGGTGTTGCGCGACATGCTGGAGAACCTCGCCGGCGACGCGGCGGTCGCGTCGTTCAGCAAGCGCGTGGCAGACGCATGCGGCCCGCTGCGCGACGCGGCGGGCGCACGCGAGGGCGGAACGGAATCGTCCCAGGTGCTGAGCGATCGCGAGATCGAGGTGCTGGCGCGCCTCGCGCAGGGCCTTTCAAACAAGCAGATCGCCGCCCAGCTCTCGCGATCGGAAGCCACGATCGCGACGCACCTGCGACGCATCTACGGCAAGTTGGGCGCGCACACCCGTACGCAGGCCATCGCCATCGCGAGGCGCGGCGGTCTCATCGCCTAGGGCGCGGCCCGTCAGGGCTTGCGCGTCTTGCGGGCTTCCCGCTTGCGCCAGGCCGCGGGCGACACGCCGTACTCGGCCACGAACCAGCGGGTGAAGGAGCTCGGGTAGTTGTATCCCAGGAGCTCGGCGATGTGGGTGATGGAATACGCTGGGTTGCCCAGGTAGCGCATGACCAGCCCGCGCCGCGCATCGTCGAGCAGCGCCGAGAAGCTGTCGCCGGACTCCTCGAGCCTTCGCTGCAGCGCGCGCGGATTGGATCCGACGGCCTGGGACACGCCTTCCACCGAGGCGCGCCCGTGCGGCAGCAGCATGTAGATCGAGCGGCGCACGTCGTGGACGAACCCTTCGTGCCGGGCGCCGGGAAGCGACTCCACCAGCCGGCGCGCGTGCTCGGCCATCGCGGGGTCGGCCGCCGGATTCGCTCGATCGACGTCGGAAGCGTCGCAGACGATCCCGTTGAAATCCCCGCCGAATTCCACGTTGGGCCCGAAGATGCGCCGGTGCACGCGAAGGTCCGCGGGCGCCGCGTGGGTGAATTGCACGCGCCTCGGATTCCATGCGGGTCCGAGCAGCGCGCGCACCATGCGGAAGACCACGCCGATGGCGAGCTCGATCGCCTGTCGCGAGCGCGCGGCCTGCGCGCCCACGAGCTCCTCGCGGACGATGACGAGCGCTCCCGCGTCTTCGATCGCGAGCGAGAGCGCGTCGTTCAGCAGGTGGCGGTAGCGGATCGTCGCCGCGATCGCGTCGCGGAGGGTGCGCTGGTGCGTGAGCAGCAGGCTGATCGCGCCGAAGTCCGAGAGGCGCCAGGACTCCGCCATCTCGAGCCCGAACGTGGGGCAATGCGACTTGCGGGCCGACTCCTCCAGAAGGTGCACCACCGAGCTGGTCGAGATGCGCAAGTCGGGATTGGTGAGGAACGCGGGATCGAGCTTCGCCGCGCGAAGCATCGCCTGCGGATCGAGCCCGTGGCGGCGCGCGACCTCGGTGTAGTTCCCGAGGGACGCGGAGCGCACGAACGTGGTCATTCCCCCTATATACGCCCTTGTCGTGAAATGACAAGTACGTGATCGCGAATGAAAAGCGCCACCGCGGCCGCTCGCCAAGAATGCATGCCATCGGATTGAAGGAGCGACTCATGCAGAACGCCGTCCGGTTCTACCAGACAGGCGGGCCCGACGTGCTCAGGTGGGAAGAGATTCCCGTGGGCGAGCCGGGTCCGGGCGAGGTGCGCCTGCGCCACGTGGCGGTGGGCCTCAATTTCGCCGACACGTATTTCCGCACCGGCCTTTATCCCGCGAAGCTGCCCTCGGGCATCGGCATGGAAGGCTCGGGCGTGGTCGAGGCCGTGGGTCCCGGCGTCACGCACGTGAAGGCAGGCGACCGGGTGGCCTACACGGGAAGCCCGCTGGGCGCCTACAGCACGGGGCGGGTGATGCCCGCGAGTCCGCTCGTGAAGCTTCCGGAGGAGATCTCCTTCGAGACGGCCGCGGCGATGATGATGCGCGGCCTCACCTCGTCGTACCTCATGCGGCGCATCTATCCGTGGAAGAAGGGCGACACGTTCCTCATCCACGCGGCCGCGGGCGGCGTGGGCCTCATCGTCTGCCAGTGGGCCAAGATCCTCGGGCTCAACGTGATCGGCACCGTCTCAAGCGACGAGAAAGCCGAGATCGCGAAGGCGCACGGCTGCGATTACGTCATCAACTACAGGCGCGAGGATTTCGCCAGGCGCGTGCGCGAGATCACCAACGGCGAAGGCGTGCCGGTCGTGATCGACAGCGTCGGCAAGGACACCTTCGCCGGATCGCTCGACTCGCTCAGGCGCCGCGGGTTGCTGGTGGGCGTGGGCACGGCTTCGGGGCCGTTTCCGCCCATCGACGCGATGCAGCTTGCCATCAAGGGCTCGCTCTTCTTCACGCGCCCGGCGCTTGCCGACTACATCGCCGATCCCGCCGAGCGCGCCGAGCTCGCCGCCGAGCTCTTCGGCCACGTGTCCACGGGCCGCATCCGGATCGAGATCAACCAGCACTACGCGCTGCACGACGCGGTCCAGGCGCATCGCGACCTGGAATCGCGAAAGACGACGGGCTCTTCGATTTTCGTCGTCTAGGAAAGAACGGGAACGAAGGAGGAGACGACAATGACGCAAGCGACTACCGAAGCCAAGGCGCCCGCCATCGTGCGGCCCGGGGCCATCCGCGACTCGATCAAGGTCGAGCCGCTCACCTGCGCGATCGGCGCCGAGGTCTCCAACGTGAGCCTCGCCGACGCGGCGGTCGACGAGACGCTGCTCGCGGAGATCCGCGGCCTGTGGCTCAGGCACCGCGTGCTCTTCTTCCGCGACCAGGACATCACGCGTGCCGAGCACGTCGCGTTCGCGCGCCGCTTCGGCAACCTCGAGGACCACCCGGTGGCGGGCAGCGACCCCGACCATCCCGGCCTCGTGCTCATCTACAAGTCGCCCGACAAGCCCAACGACCGATACGAGAACGCGTGGCACACGGATGCGACGTGGCGCGAGAAGCCGCCTCTCGGCTGCGTGCTGCGCTGCGTGGAATGCCCGCCCGTGGGCGGCGACACGATGTGGGCGAACATGGCTCTCGCCTACGAGAAGCTGCCCGAGGCGGTGAAGGCGCAGCTCGTGGGCCTTCGCGCGCGCCACAGCATCGAGGCGTCCTTCGGCGCCGCGATGCCGGCGGAAAAGCGCCTCGCCCTCCATGCGCAGTTCCCCGATGCCGAGCACCCGGTGGTGCGTACGCATCCGGAGACGGGCGAGAAGATCCTCTTCGTGAACAGCTTCGCCACCCACTTCACCAACTTCCACACGGCCGAGCGCGTGCGCTACGGGCAGGACTACGCGCCGGGGGCGAGCCAGCTGCTGCAATACCTCATCGCGCAGGCCGCGATTCCCGAATACCAGGTGCGCTTCCGCTGGAAGAAGAACAGCGTCGCGTTCTGGGACAACCGCTCGACGCAGCACTACGCCGTCATGGACTACCCGCCGTGCCATCGCAAGATGGAACGCGCCGGGATCATGGGCGACGCCACTTTCTGATCGCGACTTCCACCAGGAGACGACACTCATGAACTTCCTCGACGGCTCGCTCTTTCCCGAGAACATGGAAAAGCTCGTCATCACCGCGGCGCCCTATGGGCCCGAGTGGGTGCCTTCCGATTTCCCCGAGGACATCCCGGTGAGCATCGAAGAGCACGTGCAGAAGGCGGTGGATTGCCACAACGCCGGGGCCACCGTGCTGCACATCCACGTGCGCGAATCCGACGGCAAGGGCTCCAAGCGCCTGTCGAAATTCAACGAGCTGCTGGCGGGCCTGCGCGCCGCGGTGCCCGACATGGTGCTGCAGGTCGGCGGCTCGATCTCGTTCGCGCCGGAGAGCGACGGCGCGGCCGCCAAGTGGCTCTCGGACGACACGCGCCACGCGTTGGCCGAGCTCACGCCGAAGCCCGACCAGGTCACCGTCACGGTCAACACCTCGCAGATGAACATCTTCGAGCACATGGACCCGCGCGACTACGCCGGCACCTCGCTCGCCGATCCCGCGACCCACGCCGCGTATCGCGACATGATCGTGCCCTCCAACCCCAGCTGGTACGAGGAGCACATCAAGCGCCTCACGGCCGCCGGGATCCAGAGCGAGTTCCAGTGCTACAACATCAACAGCTACGAGACCATCGAGCGCCTGATCCGCCGCGGCGTCTACAAGGGGCCGCTCGTGCTCAACTGGGTGGCGATCAGCGGCGGCATGGACGCGCCCAACATCTACAACCTCGCCAACTTCCTGCGTGCCGTTCCCGATCGCGCGGTGGTGACGGTTGAAAGCTCGATGCTCAACACGCTGCCGGTCAACATGATGGGCATCGCCATGGGCCTGCACGTGCGCTGCGGCATCGAGGACAACCTCTGGAGCCAGGACCGCAAGAGCAAGATGACCACGGTGAAGCAGGTCGAGCAGCTCGTGCGGATCTCGCGCGAGCTGGGCCGCGAGATCGCCACCGGCAAGGATGCGAAACGCATCTGCCGCATCGGCGAGTTCTACGACACCGTGGACGCGACGCTGGAGGCCAACGGCTTTTCGCCCAATCGCAAGGCCGCCGCCCGTCCGCTGCAGCGCGCCGCGTGACCGCATGGCCTCCCCGACGGTCGTCTTCGTCCCGGGCCTGCGCGAGCACGTGCCCGATCACTGGCAGACGCTGCTCCAGGCGCGCGTGGCGAAGTCCGCCTGCGTGCCGCGCCTGGGCAAGGGCGTGCTTTCCTGCACGGCGTGGGTCGAGGCGATCGACAGGACCATCGCATCGGTGGAAGGCCCCGTGGTGCTCGCCGGCCACAGCGCCGGCGTGATCATGATCGCGCACTGGGCACGCCTTTACCGGCGCCCCGTGCGCGGCGCGATCCTCGCCACGCCGCCCGACCTGGAGCGCGAGCTGCCGGCGGGATATCCGACGAAGCAAGCGCTGGAGCAGAATGGCTGGATGCCCATTCCGAGCGACGCGCTGCCGTTCGAGTCCATCCTCGTGGCGAGCGCGAACGATCCGCTCTGCACGTTCGAGCGTGCGGCCGGCTTCGCGATGGGCTGGAACGCGCGCTTCGAGTCGGCCGGCGCCGTGGGCCACCTCAACCCCGCCTCGGGATTCGGCGAATGGCCTCGCGCCTCGGGACTGCTCGCCGAGTTCGGCGTCGAGGTCGACAATCGCGCGGCGGTCGCATGGCAATGGTGAGCGCGGCGTCCCCCGCGGGCGGGGCGGCGGAACCCCTTTCGGTGTCGCGCACGTTCGCCTGGATCGTCTTCGCGCTGATCTTCGGCCTGCTCCTGTCCGACTACATGTCGCGCCAGGTCCTCAATGCGGTGTTCCCGCTGCTCAAGGCCGAGTGGTCTCTATCGGACACCCGGCTGGGCTCGCTCTCGAGCGTGGTGTCGCTCATGGTGGGGCTGCTCACGGTCCCGCTCTCGCTCGTCGCCGACCGCTGGGGCCGCGTCGCGAGCCTCAAGGCGATGGCGCTGCTCTGGAGCCTCGCCACGCTCGCCTGCGGCTTCGCACGCTCGTACGAGGAGATGTTCGCGGCGCGGTTCCTCATCGGCGTTGGGGAAGCCGCCTACGGGAGCGTGGGCATCGCGGTGATCCTGAGCGTCTTCCCGGCGCACCTTCGCTCGACGCTGTCGGGCTCGTTCCTCGCGGGCGGTGTGTTCGGCTCGGTGCTCGGCATGGCCCTGGGCGGCGCGGTGGCGGCGCAAATGGGATGGCGCTGGTCGTTCTTCGCCATGGCCTGCTTCGGCCTCGCGCTGCTGGGCACCTTCGCGCTCGTGGTCACCGAGAAGCGCCTCGACCCCGAACGGCGCAACGCCCGGCGCGACGCCGCATCGCGGCACATGCTGCAGTTCAGGAGCCTGTTGCCGGGACTGTTCTCGGCGCGCTCGGTGATCTTCGCCTACCTGGGCAACGGGCTGCAGCTGTTCATCGTGGGATCGGTGATCGCGTGGATGCCGAGCTTCCTCAATCGTGAATACCAATTGCCGCTCGCCAAGGCGAGCGCGCTGGGCGCGGCCTTCGTGCTGCTCTCGGGCGTCGGGATGATCGCGTGCGGCTCGATCACCGACCGCCTTTGCCGCGAGCAGCCGGTGCGCAAGTTCGCCATCGCGGTGGGCCTTTCTCTGGCGACGTTCGCGCTGCTGGCTGCCGGATTCAGCCTTCCGCACGGAGCGCTGCAGCTCGTGGTGCTCGGCCTGGGCATCTTCATCGCCGCGGGAACCACGGGCCCCTCGACCGCGATGGTGGCGAACGTGACCCACGTGTCGATCCATTCCACCGCGTTCGCGACCCTCTCGCTCGCCAACAACCTCCTGGGGATGGCGCCCGGGCCCGTCGTGACGGGGGCGCTCGCCGATCGATTCGGCCTCGCGGCCGCGTTCCAGCTGGTGCCGTTCGTCTGCCTTCTCGCGGCGGCCTGCTTCGCGATCGGCCGGCGCCACTACGCGCAGGACCTCGCGCGCCTCGGCCGCAAGTAGCGCTACGCGTTGACGGGGAGCCGGTAGCCGGCCAGCTGCTTGCGAAGCTCGAGTTTCGATAGCTTGCCCGTCGCCGTGTGAGGCAGCGCCTCGACGAACAGCACGTCGTCGGGCATCCACCACTTCGCGATCTTGCCCTCGAGGGACTTGAGCAGCGCCTCGCGGGTGAGCGCCGTGCCCGGCTTGCGCACGACCACCAGCACGGGCCGCTCGTCCCACTTCGGATGCTTCACGCCGATCACCGCCGCCTCGGCGACCTCCGGGTGCGCCATCGCGAAGCACTCGATGTCGATGGAGCTGATCCACTCGCCTCCGGACTTGATAACGTCCTTGGAGCGGTCGGTGATCTTCATGTAGCCGTCGGGATCGATGGTGGAGACGTCGCCGGTGGGGAACCAACCGTCGTGCAGGATTTCCTTGTCGGGGGCGTTGAAGTAGCTCCGGATGACCCAGTGGCCGCGGACTTCGAGGTCGCCGAAGGCCACGCCGTCGTGCGCAAGCTCCTTTCCGTCGCCGCCGACGATCCGCAGGTCGACACCGAAAAGCGGTCGGCCCTGCTTCTCCCGCAACGCGTCGCGCCGGGCGTCATCCCAACCGGTGTGCTTCGACTTGAACGTGTTCAGCGTGCCGAGCGGGCTCATCTCGGTCATGCCCCAGGCGTGGACGACATCGACGCCGTAGCGCTCGCGGAAGGTGCGGATCATGGAAGGCGGCGCCGCGGCCCCGCCGATGATCACGCGCTTCAGGGTCGACGGCTCGAGGCTGTTCTTCTCCATGTGCTGGAGGAGGGCGAGCCAGACCGTGGGCACGCCGGCCGATAGCGTAACGCCTTCCGTTTCGAACAGCTCGAAGAGGCTCGCGCCGTCGAGGTTCGGCCCCGGCATGACGAGCTTCACGCCCGCCATCGCGGCGGCATAGGGAATGCCCCAGGCGTTGACGTGGAACATCGGCACCACCGGCAGCACGACCTCGCGCGAAGCGAGGCCGAAGGAATCCGGCATGCACACGGCGAAGCTGTGCAGGACCGTCGAGCGGTGCGAGTAGAGCGCGCCCTTGGGATTGCCCGTGGTCCCCGAGGTGTAGCAGAGGCTCGAGGCGAGGTCCTCGTCGATCGGCGGCCACTCGAAGGTGTCATCGCCCTTTGCGATCACTTCCTCGTAGCAGAGCAGGGGAAGTGCGCTTTGGGGCATGTGGGCGCGATCCGTGAGCGCGACCCAGCCGCGCACCTTCGGGCACTTGGGCGCGATGGCCTCGACCAGCTTGAGGAAGGTGAGGTCGAAGAAGACGTACTGGTCCTCGGCGTCGTTCACGATCCAGGCGACCTGGTCGGGGAACAGGCGCGGATTGATCGTGTGGCAGATCGAGGCGGAGCCGGAGACCGCGTAGTAGATCTCGAGGTGCCGGTGGTTGTTCCACGCGAGCGTGCCCACGCGCTGGCCGGCTTGCACGCCGAGCGTCGCGAGGGCCGAGGCGAGGCGCCGGGCACGCCGGTGCGTCTCGTGCCAGTCCTGGCGGTGGATGCCGCCTTCCGTAAGGCGCGTGACGATCGCCGTATCGCCGTGCCAGCGGTCGGCATGGCGGATCAGCGACGGGATCGAGAGCGGCAGCTTCATCATCTGACCCAGCATGGGCAGTTCCTCCAGTCAGGGGCGGCGGATGCGGACATTCTCCCGAATGGTGCGCTGCATCAACAATCGTTGGTTCGGATGAATCGGGATTCATCAGTTCTGGCGATTGTGGGCGGGCGGGGGGGCCGCCGAGAATTCGCCCCGATACCGCACAAGAGGGGAGCAAGCCCAAATGCAGAAACAGTTCAACCGTCGCGCGCTCGTGGCCCTGGTGGCTGCCGCGCTGGCACCTTCGGCGCACGCCATCAACTTCGACTTCGACAACGGCGACCAGGTGATCTGGACCACGACCGTGTCGGCCGGCACCAGCTGGCGCGCCGAGAGTCCCGACCCGCGCCTGGTTCATCCGAACAACGCGGTCCTGCAGGGCATCACCGGCGCCGTGGGCGGCAATACGGACGACGGCACCCTCAACTTCAAGAAGGGCGAGCAGTTCTCCTCGCCGTTCAAGGTCGTCTCCGACGTCGAGTGGAAGCACGGCGAGTTCGGCGCGTTCGTCCGCGGCAAGGCCTGGTACGACGCGACGCTCGAGAACCACGGCGTGCAGCACGGCAGCTTCACCAACGGCTACGTGGCCGGCGCCAAGCTGGACGACTCCAACTACGAGAACCTCGCCAAGTTCTCCGGCGTGGCGCTCATGGACGCGTACGCGTACGGCACGTTCAAGCTGGGCGACAGCGTGGAAGCGAAGGTGAAGGCCGGACGCCACGTGCTCAACTGGGGCGAGAGCCTCTTCATCCAGGGCGTGAACCAGATCAACCCGATCGACGTGGCGGCGCTGCGCCGCCCGGGCACGGAGATCAAGGAAGTCCTGCTGCCCGTGGGCATGGTGTCCGCGAACGTGGGCCTGGGCAACGGCGTCTCGGTGGAAGGCTTCTACCAGTATCAATGGCAGGACTCGGTGCTCGACGGATGCGGCACCTACTTCCTCACGGTCGATGCCTCGGTGGGTCCCGGGACCGAGAACGCGTGCCGCGCGGGCTTCCTGCAGTCGCTGTCCGCCGGGCAAGCCGCGCAGCTCTCGGCGCTGCTGCACACGACAATCGCGCCGGGCGACCAGGGCGGCGTGCAGGCCGGCGCGTACCTTCCGGCCACCGCGACGAAGAACGGCAGCAGCACGGGCCAGTACGGCGTTTCGCTGCGGGTGCCCGTCACCCGGCTCGATACCGAGTTCGGCCTCTACGCGCTCGAGTACACGTCGCGCCTGCCGGTGCTCTCGGTGATCAAGGGCAACTCCCCGTTCCCGCTCACGACGAAGCTGCTCGGCGCCGCTGCCGTGCAGGAGTCGGCCTTCTGGGAGTATCCCGACAAGGTGCGCCTCTACGGCCTGAGCGCCACGACGGACATGGGCGGCTGGTCCCTCGGGGCGGAAGCGTCCTACTCGCCGAACTATCCCGCGCAATACGCGCCGGGCGACCTCCTCGCGGGCCTCGTGTACGGCTCGGCGCCCGCCGCCCTCGCGGTGCTCGGCGTGAGCGCTCCGGTGGCCGGGGCGATGAACGTCTTCAAGGGACCGCTCACGGCGCAGTTCAACGCGACGGCCAACGGCCAATCCATGAACGGCTACAACCGCATCGGCAAGACGCAGCTGCAGGTGAACGCGATCCAGTTCTTCAACAACGTGGCGGGAGCCGAGACGCTCTCCGTGGCGGGTGAAGTCGGCATGCAGCGCGACAGCGTCCCGAATTTCTCGGACGGCGTTCGCTACGGCCGCAGCTTCGTGTTCGGCATCGCCACCGCGCCCAGCTACGGCCCGCTCGGGGCCGCCGTCGCCGGGGGCTGCCCGATCCTCAACACCGCGAACCAGCCCGGCTGCGAGAACGACGGCTTCGTCACGCGCACCTCGTGGGGCTATCGCCTGCGCGGCCAGCTTTCCTACGCCAACATGTTCAACTGGGGCGTCACCGGCAAGCCGGCGATTTTCTGGGGCCAGGACGTGAACGGCGTGTCCGCGGACGGCCAATTCAACGCAGGCCGCGGGACCCTCGGGCTCACGATGGGCTTCGAGTACCGCAAGGCGTACAACCTCGAGTTCGGATACGTCACGTACCGCAACGCGGCCAAGTGGGACCCGCTGCGCGACCGCGATTACTACACCGTCAGCCTGAGCGCCACGTTCTAGGCCGCGACGCGATCCAGGAGATACCGACATGATGAACAGGACCACCCTCAATCTCGCCGTCGCGCTCGCCCTCGCATGCGCCCCGGCGGCCTTCGCCAAGGGCAACGCCCAGGAAGTCGAGCGCCTCGGCAAGGACCTCACGCCCACGGGCGCCGAGAAGGCCGGCAACAAGGACGGATCGATCCCCGCATGGGACGGCGGCCTCGCCAAGGCGCCGGCCGGCTTCGATGCGAAGAAGGGCTACGCCGATCCGTATGCCTCCGACAAGCCCGTCGCGACGATCACGGGCCAGAACGCGGCGCAATACGCGGACAAGCTTTCGCCCGGGCAGCTCGCGATGCTCAGGAAGTACCCGGACTACAAGATGCACGTGTATCCCACGCATCGCAGCGCGGCGCTGCCGCAGGCGGTGTACGACGACATCAAGAAGAACGCCGCGACCGCCGAGCTCACCGCCGACGGCAACGGCGTGGTGAAGTCGGGCACGAGCTCGCTGCCGTTCCCGTTCCCGAAGGCGGGCGAGGACCTGCTCTGGAACCACTCCTTCCGCTGGCGCGGCGGCGCGGTCGAGCGCGACTCGTCCTGGTACAACGTCCAGCCCAACGGAAGCAACTTCCGCGTGGCCACCAGCGACCACTTCGTGTTCGAGAACGCGGGCTACCTCGACACCAAGCGCGACAACATGAACTTCGTATGGATGGGCTACTACCGCGCGCCCGCCACGCTCGAGGGCACGATCCTGCTCGTGTGGGACACCATCGACCAGGGCAAGGAAGCGCGCAGCGGCTGGCTGTACAACTCGGGGCAGCGCCGCGTGCGCCGCGTTCCGGAACTGTGCTGCGACTACAGCGCCGACGGCACGGAAGGCCTGCGCTACACCGACCAGTACGACGGATGGAACGGCACCACGGACCGCTACAGCTGGAAGCTCGTGGGCAAGAAGGAGATGTACATCCCGTACAACGACTTCAAGCTCTCCGACAAGTCGCTCAAGGCCGCGGACGTGCTCAAGCCCGGGCACCTGAATTCCGACCTGGTGCGCTATGAGCTGCATCGCGTCTGGGTCGTCGAGGGCACGCTCAAGGAAGGCAAGCGCCACGTCTTCGCCAAGCGCACGATGTACTTCGACGAGGACAGCATGCAGCTCGCGGTGGCGGATCTCTACGACTCGCGCGGCCAGCTCTGGCGCCTGCAGGAGACCTACGAGATGCAGTACTACGACGCGATGGTGCCGTGGTACTCGGGAATCGGGTTCTACGACCTGAACTCCGGCGCCTACCAGCTCGCGTTCGCCTCCTTCGAGGAGAAGAACCCGGCCGTCTTCGGCACGCGCGGCAAGCTCGCCGACTTCCAACCCGACGCGCTGCGTCGCCTGGGCTCCAAGTAGGGCCGGGGCGCGGACGGGGCCTTCATATGGCTACACAGGCCCTGTTCGCCGCCGTGGTGGCGCTCGCCGCCGTCTTCGCGCAGCCGGCTGCCGCGAGCCCGGGCTCGTTCGAGCCCGAGTCCGTGGTTCGGCGCGTCGATCGCGTCGCGATCCTCGCGCTCGCGCAAGCGGGCAACCGCACGGTGGCCGCGGGAGAGCGCGGGCGCATCCTCGTCTCCGAAGACCAGGGCGTCACGTGGAAACTCGCCGCGTCGCCCACGTTCCAGACGATCACCTCGCTTTCGTTCAGCACTTCGGCGATCGGCTTCGCCACCGGCCACCAGGGCACCCTCCTTCGAACCGGGGATGGCGGCCTCACGTGGGAGCAGGCCGCCCTCGAGGGCAAGGACAAGCCCGCTCTCTTCGCGGTGCGCGTGGCAGGCGACAAGGGCATCGCGGTCGGAGCCTACGGCGCGTATTTCGAGACGAGCGACGGCGGGCGGACCTGGGCTTCGCGCAGGATCGCGGGAGCCGACTTCGATCGCCACCTCACCGGCATCGCCGCCATCGGGCCGGGAAAATTCATCGTGGCCGGCGAGGCTGGGACGCTGCTCGCGTCTTCCGACGGCGGCGCGACGTGGCAGGCGCTCAAGTCGCCCTATGAAGGCTCGTTCTTCGGCGCCGTCGGATTGAGCGGCGGGGTGGCGATCGCCTACGGCATGCGGGGCAACGCGTGGCGCAGCGCCGACGCCGGCAAGACCTGGCAGCGAGTGGAGCTCGGCAACTACAAGGGCGCGCTGCAGGGCGCCGTGGAATTGGCCGACGGCTCGGTCGTCCTCGCCGGCGCCGACGGCATGATCGCCGTGAGCCGCGACGCCGGCTCGACCTTCGTGGCGCAACCGTTGGGCAGCCGCGCCTCGCTCACCGCGGCGCTGCGCGTACCCGCCGGCTGGATCGTCGCGGGCCCCGCGGGCCTGCGCGAAGTGCGCTAGAGAGCCCGCATGCCGCCCATCCAGGATCCCGCGCCGCTCACCCGCGACCATTTCGGGAAGAGCTGGGTCGGGATCGTTTCGTACTACATCTTCCACTGGCGCAAGCCCCTGCTCGTGCTGGGCCTTGCGATCACGGCGCTGCTCGCCTGGTCGGCCACGCGCCTCGAGGTGCAGGCCGGATTCACCAAGATGCTTCCGCTGCAGCATCCGTACATGAAGACGTTCCTCAAGTACCAGCAGGACTTCGGGGGCGCGAACAAGGTGCTGGTGGCGGTGAAGGCGCGCCAGGGCGACGTGTTCAACGCGGCGGCGCTCGCGAAGCTGAAGGCCGTGCACGAGGACCTCTTCTTCATGCACGGCGTGGACCGCTCGAGCGTGCTCTCGCTCTACAGCCCCAACACGATCTTCATGGAGGTCGTCGAGGACGGCTTCCGCGCGGGGCCGGTGCTGCCCAGCAACTTCAAGGCCGACGCGCAGGGCTTCGAGGAGCTGCGCGAGAACCTGCTGAAGAGCCAGTGGGTGGGCCGCATCGTGGCGAAGGACTTCACCGCGGCGCTCGTGTCGGTGACGCTGCTCGACCGCGACCCCAAGACCGGCGAGCGGCTCGACCTAAGGCAAGTGGGCGCGGACCTCGAGAAGATACGCGCCAAGAACGAGGACGGGCAATTCAGCATCCACATCATCGGCTTCGCCAAGAGCTCGTCGGACATCGCCGCGGGCGCCAAGGGCGTGTTGATCTTCTTCGGCGTCGCCTTCGCGATCACGGCGCTCCTGCTGCTCTGGTATTCCGGGTCGGTGAAGCTCACGGCGCTCGCCCTCGCCGTGGCGCTCACGCCCGTGGTGTGGCTGCTTGGAATCCTTCCGCTCGTGGGCCTCACGCTCGACCCGATGTCGATCCTCGTGCCGTTCCTCATCTTCTCCATCGGCGTGAGCCACGCGGTGCAGATGACCAACGCGTGGAAGCTCGAGGCCCTGCGGGGCCGCGACGCGGTGAGCGCGGCGCGCATCGCGTTCGTGAAGCTCTTCATCCCGGGCGCGAGCGCGCTGCTCGCCAACGCGATCGGCTTCCTCGTGATCGCCTTCGTGAAGATCGAGATGGTGCAGGAGCTCGTCATCACCGCGACCCTGGGCGTCACGCTCATGATCCTCACCAACAAGATCCTGCTGCCGATCCTGCTCTCGTACATGCGCATGGCGCCCGGCGAAGCGCGCGGGCACGGCCACGAGACGGCAGGCGATCCGCTCTGGCGTCGCCTCGCGGCCGCAACGACGCCGCGCGCCGCGGTCATCGTGATCGCGATCGGCGCGGCACTGCTCGCGGCGGGCCTGTGGAAGGCGCGCGAGCAGGTGATCGGCGACCTGGGCCAGGGCGTGCCCGAGCTTCGCGCCGACTCGCGCTACAACCGCGACGTGGACGTGATCACCAGGAGCTTCGCCATCGGCGTGGACGTGCTGCAGGTGATCGCGCAGGGCGGCGCGCCGGCGGCGTGCACGAGCTACGAGATGCTCGACGCCGTCGACCGCTTCGAGTTCCTCATGCGCCAGACGAGCGGCGTGCAGTCGGCCGTGGGGCTCGCGAGCTTCGCCAAGATGGCCTCCGTGGGCTACAGCGAAGGCGACGCGAAGTGGCTCGCCATTCCGGACACGCGCGAGGCCCGCAACCAGGCGGTGATGTTCTCGACGCGCCGCGGCGGCGACCTGGTGAACCAGGACTGCTCCGCGACGAACATCTCGATCTTCACCCATGACCACCAGGCCGCCACGCTCGCGCACGTGGTCGACGAGGTGAAGCGCTTCAAGGAAGCCTTCGACTCGCCCTCGCTCACGTTCGAGCTCGCCTCGGGCAACGCCGGCGTGATGGCCGCGACCAACGAAGCGGTGGCGGCGGCCGACCACTGGGTGAACTGGGCGCTCTTCGGCGCGGTCACGCTGCTTTGCCTCATCACGTTCCGCTCGTTCGCGATCACGGCGTGCATCGTGCTGCCGCTGGGCCTCGTGACGATCCTCTGCTACGCGCTCATGGCCGCGCTCGGCATCGGCATGAAGGTCAACACGCTCCCGGTGGTCGCGCTCGGCGTGGGCGTGGGCGTGGACTACGGGATCTACCTCTTCGAAGTGATCCGCCACGAGATGCGCAGCCGCAATGCGACCTTGCAGGATGCGTTCTTCGAGGCGCTGCGCCAGCGCGGGACGGCCTCGCTCTTCACCGCGGTCACGATGACCGCCGGCGTGGTGACGTGGCTCTTCTCGGACCTGCGCTTCCAGTCCGACATGGGCGTGCTGCTCGCGTTCATGTTCCTCGTGAACGCCTTCGGCGCGATCTTCCTCGCGCCCGCGCTCGCGGCCTTCCTGCTCAAGCCGCGTTCCGGCGCACATCCCGTGGCGGAGCCCGCGCGGTGAACGCGGTGCGCAGCCGCAAGGGCGCCGCGAGGCGCAAGGCCGCGACGCCCGCGGCCGAAGCGCCTTTCGTCCCGAGCGACGCGCTGCCCTGGTTTCCGTTCCTCTCCGAGCAGGTGCACGTGAAGCTCTGCCGGGTGAACCGCACCTCCGGCGAGATGGCGTTGCTGCTTCGCGTGTCGCCGGGCGGCACCCTCGGCCCGCACTACTACCACGGCGTGGCCGCCACCTACACGGTGCGCGGGCAATGGCGCCATCGCTCCAAGGGGTGGGTCGCGGGGCCGGGTGACGTCGTGGTGGCGTCCGCGGGTTCCACCCACGTGCTGGAAGCCGTGGGCGAGGAGCCGGTCGAGGCTTTCGTCCACCTCACCAGCGCGCTCGAGTTCCGCGACGACGACGGCAACACGCTCTGCATCGAGAACGCCGAGACCCTGCACGGGCGCTACCTCGCCCATTGCGCGCTGCACGGCATCGAGGCCCTGGACATCACCCAGTAAGGCCCGGCTCCGCCGGGCGCGGTCGCGTCCGCGGGGTGGGAGAAGGTATAATTGCCGGCTCCCGCAGTGGTGGCTGTAGCTCAGCGGTAGAGTCCTGGATTGTGATTCCAGTTGTCGTGGGTTCGAATCCCATCAGCCACCCCACCTTTTCCTAGGCGCGCTTCCTCAGCAGGCGCTGCTGCTCCCGCTGCCAGTCGCGCTCCTTCTGCGCCTCGCGCTTGTCGTGCTGCTTCTTGCCCTTGGCAAGTCCGATGGCGATTTTCACGCGCCCCTTGCTGTAGTGCAGGTCGAGGGGCACCAGCGTGTAGCCGCGCTGCTCGACTTTCCCGATCAGCTTGCGGATCTCTTCGGCGTTCAGCAGCAGTTTCCTCGAGCGCGTGGGATCGGCCCGCACGTGGGTCGAAGCCGTGGGAAGCGGGCTGATGTGCATCCCGACCACGAAGGGCTCGGCGTGCAGCATCGTCACGTACGCTTCCTTCAGCTGCGCGCGCCCGGCGCGGATGGCTTTCACTTCCCAGCCTTCGAGCACCAGGCCCGCCTCGTAGCGCTCCTCGACGAAGTAGTCGTGGTACGCCTTCTTGTTCTCTACGATCGACATGGCGATATTCTACGTCCCAACCCGATGACCACCGTCCTCAAGTCCGTGCTCGTCCCCCATTCGGCGGCCACCATGTTCGCGCTGGTGGACGACGTCGAGCGCTATCCGGAGTTCCTGCCGTGGTGCCCGGCCACGCAGGTGCTCGAGCGCACCGGCGAAGTGACGCGCGCGAGGATCGACATCGGCTACCACGGGCTGAAGACGCACATCACGACGCTCAACCGCAAGCTGCCGCCGGAACGCATGGACCTGGAGCTCGTCGATGGGCCGTTCAGGAGATTCCAGGGCCGATGGCGCTTCGAGCCCCTGGGCGAGGCGGGCTGCCGTGTCGAGCTCTCGCTCGACTACACGTTCTCCAATGTCGCGACGGGAGTTATCCTGAGGCCTGTGCTGGGCCCCGTGCTCGAGTCGCTCGTGGACCGCTTCGTGGCGCGCGCGCAGGCCCTCGCGTGATGCGCGTCTCGATCGCGATCGCGCTTCCGGCGCGCCAGGAGGTCGTCGAGCTCGAGCTCGACGACGGCGCGACGGTCGCCGCTGCGCTCGCGCAAGCCAGGCTCGACGCGCGCTTTCCGGGCGTGGCGCTGGAGACGGCGGAGGTGGGAATCTGGGGAACGCGCGTGACCCGGGACACGGTCTTGCGCGACGGCGACCGGGTGGAGCTCTATCGCGCGCTCAAGGCCGATCCGAAGGACCAGCGCCGGCGCCGCGCGCGACCTAAGCCTTCCCCTCGATCTCGAAGCGGGCCTTGATCCAGTCCGCGCCCTTGCGAATGATGCGGTTCAGGCGGATCTTGTACTGCGAGCCCGACGCCCTCATGACGAGGCCCTGGTCGGAACGGAAGTCCGCGGTGCGCACCAGGATCGAGTCGAGCTTGCCGTTGGTGTCCACGCCGGGGAGGTAGAGCGCCTGCACCGCGCTGCCCGATGCGGCGGGAATCGCATCGACGGCGATCGGCCGATAGGCGAGCACCTCGATCCCCACGAGGATCTCGCCGCGCACGCGATTGGCGAGCTTGCGCACGATGGTGCCCACGATCCATCCGCCCGACTCGTGGTTGCGAAGCGCGATGAGCCCGTTCAGCAGCACCTGCTCGGCGGCGTTGCGGTCCACGAGCAGCCCGTAGCCCTTCGAGGAGAGGTCGTACACCTTCCATCGCTCGATGTCCGGGTCGGCGGGGCCCTCGGCGGGCGCCTGCTGGCCGTCGGTGGAGACGAGCGAGAGGCCGCTCAGCTCGATCGTTTCCGAGGCCGAGGCGGCCGTGGCTGCGGCGGCGGGCGAGGGCGCGGGCGCCTCGCGCATCTTGCGCATCACCTTCTCGATGCCGATCACGACGTCTACCTCGCGGTCCTCGAAGTGGGTTCGCTCCTCGATGCGGTTCTCGCTGCCGGCGAGGATCGACTGGTAGAGCTTCTCGATGATCGCAAGCAGCGCCACGTGCTCCTCGACGGGGAACACCGCGCCCGCGCCGTAGCCCGCGTAGAGGCGCCCATGGCGAAGGCCCGCCTGCACTTCCTCGATCTGCGCCTTCAGGCCCTCGGCGCGCACGTAGCGCATGGTCTCGCCGTGGCTGTCGGGACGCATGATGTGCATGCCGGAGTCGGAGGCGAGATCCACGAAGAAGAGGTGGTTGCGCGAGGAGTACTCGGTGTCGAGCGCGTAGTCGTTGCACCACGACGAGAACCAGCCGTCGGCGATCTCGATCTGCACTTTCGAGAGGCTGCCGGTGTTCAGCACGTCGAGCAGCAGCGTGCGCAGGTAGAGCGACTGCACCGAGGGCTTGAAGCTGGGCTGGGCCGGGTGCAGCACGAAGGGCACCTGCGAGTAGCCGTCGACCTCCGCGAGCGAGTAGAGCGCGTGCACCTGCTTCCACGGGATCGCCCGTCCGGGCTCGTTCAGGAAGTAGCCCCATTTCACGAAGCTGTGGATGGCGTTCAGCGCGAGGCCCGTCACGCGGAACATCGTGTCGAGCGCTTCGCGCGTGGTGGCCCAGACGTTGCGGTTTCGCAGGAACCGCTGGAACCCGTTGGCCGCCTCGAGGCAGATGCGCTGGATGTTCAGCGCGAAGTCGCGGTCCTCCTCGGCCACCGCCGACGGCCGGCGCAGGAAATCGACCTGGTCGTACAGCAGCAGCGCCTGGAAGTGCTCCTCGACGCGCATGAGGTCCTGCAGGCGCGCCAGCGTGAACTCTCCGCCGTCCTTGCCGAGCTCGCGGATCTCGGAGAGGAACAGGGTCCGCGCGCCCGGGTCGCGGACCGTCTTCTGCTCGAGGACGCGGTCGATCTCCGACATGTCAGGCGACGTTGAACATCTCGATGTTGCGAAGCGCGGGCATCGGGTTGGGCACGAGGTCGGGCTCGTTGATCCCCGCGTCGGCCATCAGGCCCTTGCGCAGCTCGTTGGCGAGGACCTCGTTCTCGAAATCCATCGGCGCGCCCAGCCAGTTCTCGGCGACGGGATCCACGTTGGCAGCCGCCGC
>Ga0335076_10002292_pt1 | contig 18996 bp, 21 predicted proteins | sample Lox_Sample_25_FD_206717 | JGI IMG/M metagenome (GOLD analysis project Ga0335076, IMG submission 206717) | Soil microbial communities from Loxahatchee National Wildlife Refuge, Florida, United States - Lox_Sample_2.5 | ecosystem: Environmental > Terrestrial > Soil > Wetlands | place: USA...
GGAGCATCGCCCGCTCCGCGAGTTCGGCGCCGGAGATGCCCGACGGGAAGCCGAGGTAGTTCTCGATCCGCGACGAGGTCCCGGCCTGGCCGCCGGCGGCGGTGGCGTCCAGGACGATGACCCGCATGCCTTCTGAGGCCCCGTACACCGCCGCGGACAGGCCCGCGGGCCCGGATCCGACCACGAGCAGGTCGCAGCTGGCTTGCGGCTCACTCGGCGCCGGGAGCCCGACCGCGGCGGCCAGCTCGGCGTTGCCGGGGTTGCGCAGCAGCCGCCCGTGCACGATCACCAGCGGGGTGTCCTGCGGCGTCACGCCGAACTGGGCCGCCACGGCCTCGGCGGACGGGTCGGCCTCCAGGTCCAGCCAGCGGTACGGGAGCCGGTTGCGGGCCGCGAAGTCCCGCACCCGCCGGGTGTCCGGGGAGTACTTCGAGCCGACGATCCGCAGGCCGACCCCGAGCCCGATGAGGATCGAGCGGCGCAGCAGGTAGGCACGCAGGACCAGGTCGCCGAACGCGGGATCGCGGGCCACCAGCTCCCGGACCCGGCCGGCCGGCACCGCGAGCACCTCGCCCGCGTCGAGGGCTGCCGCGGAATACCAGGCGCCCTCGCCGGTCAGCAGGCTGAGCTCGCCGAGGAACCGGCCGCGGCCGTGAACGGCGATCACCCGCTCCTCGGGTGTCCCCTTCGCCTCGACCGAGGCCACCTTCCCGGCGAGGATGACGAAGAAGTCGCACTCCCGGTCTCCCTCGGCGAACAGGACGTCGCCCGGCTGGGTGGACCGGCGCTGGCCCTGCGCGTCCAGCGCGGCGATCTGGGCGTCACTCAGCCGCGGGAACGCCCCCTGCAGGTCAGGGGTTTCCTCAGACGAAGGTTTCGTCGACATAGCACCAGCGCCAGTCCTCGCCTGGCTCGAACGACTGGACGATCGGGTGCCCGACGGCGAAGGCGTGGGCGCGCGCGTGCCGCAGCGGCGAAGAGTCGCAGCAGCCCACATGCCCGCAGGTCAGGCACAGGCGCAGGTGCACCCACTCGGACCCCAGGATCAGGCATTCCTCGCAGCCGCCCGGCGTCTGCGGTGTCACCGGGCGGACCAGGCTCAGGTGCGGATCGGTCAGCGTCGCCATGCCCGCCGTCCTCTCGTGGTACGCATGGACCCCATGCTGGGCCGGGAGGGCCGGACGCACATCAGCAGACCAGGTAGTTCCGCGGCCGGGCCGGGCCGGTGGCCGGGCCGGGCTGGCAGGTCTGACGGCGTCACGGGCCCGGACCGGGGTTAGCATGGTGGTGCTAGGAGAAATCGTATGGTGAGGCCTGCGCCTACCACCTTGATCCCGGCCAGTGTCCCCATGGCCCGGAGTAGACAGTGACGGGCGTCCCGGATCATGACGGCCCGGTCCGCGAACAGCTCTCCGCGCTGCGGAGCATGCTGGTGCTCGCGATGCTGCTGACCCAGCAGGACAGCCAGGACAGCATCCTGCACTACGTCGCGAAGGCGGTCGAATCCATTGGCTCGTGCGCGACGGAGGGTATCTTCCTGGACGGCCTGTGGCAGGACGTCCGGATCCCCGGCCGGAAGGCCGCCAGACTGCCGGCCGTCGTCGACGCGGCCGAGGGCGGCCCGGTCACGCTGGCCGATGTGCCGTGGTCGTGGGCCTACTCGCTGTGCAGCCGCCACGGGCCGGCCGGCTACCTGGTCGTCGGGGCCCCGGCCCCGCCCGCGGAGAGTGAGCGGTTCCTGCTGCAGGTGCTGGCCCATGAGGCGGGGGTGGCCCTGGCCAACGCGCGCCTGCACAGCCGGCAGCGGGAACAGGCCGGGCAGCTGCGCCTGGCCAACTTCGCGCTGGTGCGTAGCACGGAGATTCACGACCGCCTGACCAAAGTGGCGCTCGAGGGCGAGGGGCAGGCCGGAATCGCCCAGGCGGTGTACGAGCTGACCGACCGCCCGGCGGCCATCGAGGACCGCTTCGGCAACCTGCTGGCGTGGGCCGGACCGGACCGGCCCGATCCCTACCCCAAGGCCGACCCGGCGCAGCAGGACCGGCTGCTGAACCGGGCCATAGCCGCCGCGGGCCCGGTCAGGGAGGGCGAGCGCCTCCTCTCGGTGGCCGCGCTCGGCGGCTCCCCGGTGGCCGTGCTCGTCCTGCACGACCCGGCCGGGACGGCAGCCGGCACCGAACGGGTGGTCGTCGAGCACGCGACCACGGTGCTGACCATGGAGATCGCCCGGCTGCAGCACCTGGCCCAGGGCGAAGCGCGGACGCGCATCAACCTCGTGCTCGACCTCGTCGGGGACACCGGCGCGGAGCCGGCCACGCTGCTGAACCGGGCCCAGGCCCTCGGCTACGACCTGGTCCGGCCGCACCGGGTCGTCGTGGTCGAAGCCGCCGGGGCCCACTGCGACGACGACATCGACATGTTCTTCCACGCCGTGGGCCGGGCGGCCCGGGCCGCCGGAGTGGGATCGCTGCTGGCGTCGCGGCTGCACGACGTGATCGTGCTGGCCGATGCGGAGGTGCGCTGGGACCGGTTCTGGGCCCGGGTGGTCACCGAGATGCACGGCGGGCGGTGCCGGATCGGGGTGGGCGGCCGCGTCCTGGAGCTGGCCGGCTTCTGCCGCTCCTGCCAGGAAGCGGAACTGGCGATGCGGATCCAGAAGACCGCGGGCGGCCCCGAGCGGATCACGGTGTTCGACAGCCTCGGCATCTACAAGATCCTGGCCACGGCGGGCGACACCTCGGCCATGGAGCGCTTCGTGACCGAGTGGCTCGGCCCGCTGATCGACTACGACGCCGGGCATGGCACCCCGCTGGTGCTGACGCTCGGCGAGTACCTCGACTGCGGCGGCAACTACGACGCCTCGGCCAAGGCGCTGTCGGTGCACCGCAGCACGATCAAATACCGCCTCCAGCGCATCCGCCAGGTGTCCGGCCACGATCTCGGCCTGCCCGACGTCCAGTTCAACCTCCAGGTCGCCACCCACGCGTGGCGGACCCTGCAGGCGCTACGCCAGTCCTGAGCTCGGCGCCCTGGCTGTCCTGCCGGGGTAACGGAATTGCCCGGGCAGGTCGATGCGCCCGGCCCCGGTCGCCGGCCAAGCTGGCCAAGAGACCGCAGGGGGACAAGAGGAGGCCCCGATGCGACCCGAAGCCGACGTCTACGCCTACGTCCAGGACCTTGAGGAGCACCTGCAACAGGCGTTGTTCGGCGGCGGGGTGGCTGATCCCGAAGGCGCCGTGCTGCTGGTACGCGGCGCGCTCGCCGGCGGCGACCGGGACCGGGCGGCCACGCTGGCCAGACAGACGCAGCGGCTGGCCATGATCACGCCAGGCGACCCGGATATGACGGCCGCCGCCGACCACGCCCGCGGGCTGACCGAACAGGACCCCGCCGCCCTGCAGCGGGCCGCGGGGCGCTACACGGCCGCGCGGGCCCGGGCCGGCGCGCTGGAGGACGCCGGGAACGCCCGGGCCGGGCACGGCGATCGGGGCCGGGCCACGACCCTGCTCAGCCAGGCCTACGCCCTGTTCGAAGAGCTCGGCAACGACGAGGACCTGGCCCGGGTCCGGTCCAGCCTGCGGGTCGCGGGCACCCGGCTCCGCCACTGGACCCACGCGGACCGCCCGGCCTTCGGCTGGGACAGCCTGACCCACACCGAGCGGCGTGTCGCCGACCTGGTGGCCCAGGGGCTCAGCAACCGGCAGGTGGCGAACCGGGTATACCTGAGCACGCACACCGTCGCGTTCCACCTGCGCCACATCTTCTGGAAGCTCGGCATCACCTCCCGGGTCCAGCTGGCGCGGATCGTCGCGGAGCAGGACACCGAGGATGCGTCATAGCGGTCAGCCCGGCAGGTAGCCGTGAGGCCGTCGCGGGCGTCGGTCCGGAGCGAGTTCCACATGGCTGAGCCCTCCGTCGCATCCGTCTTCGTTGTTTCCTAGCACGATGAGCAGTTAGCCGACTGCCCTGTCGTGTGAGAAAGTGGCCCTATGACGCAGTCCGTGCCGCTAGGCATCATGGACCGCTCGGTCCCGAGCGGCAGCCACGTCTGCGCCTTCTACTCCGGCCCGGCAGGCCGGGACGAGGTCGTGCTGCCGTTCCTGGCCGAGGGCCTGCGAACCGGGCACAAGTGCCTCGCCGTGCTCGACTCGACCAGCCAGGGCGAAGTCCTGGCCAAGCTCTATGACCGCGGGGTGGACGCGGACCAGGCCGCGCAGGCGGGGCAGATCGAGGTGGAGACCCCAGCCAACGCGTACTTCCGCTCGGGCACGTTCTCCACCGACGACATCATCGCCTTCTGGGGACAGGGGATCGACAAGGCAAGGACACCGGCACGTTCGGCTTCATCCGGGCGACGGGCGAGATGCCGTCGGTCCTGGACCACCCGCACAGCCGCACGGAGTTCTTCCGGTTCGAGGCCATGCTGAACCAGTTCTGTCGGCCGGGGTTTAGCCGACAGGGAGGTGGCGGGCGGTGGCCAGCCCGGGAGCGGCACGCCAGCTGAGGGCGTCCGGACCCACGATCGCGGCCAGGCAGCGCAGGCCGTCGGGGCCAGCGTGGACGGCGCCGTCCGGGCCGATCACGGCCGGGACGGCCGGCTCGGGCAGTGCCGACTGGGAAAGGGCCGACTGGGAAAGGGCCGACTGGGAAAGGGCCAGCCACTCCTGGCGCCATTGCCGGGCCCGGTCATAGGCCGCGGTGGTCAGCGGGCCGCCGTCCTGCGTGACCGTACCGCCCTCGCGGCGCACGATCCGCATCGGGTCGGGGTCGTGCAGGACTGGGGTGGGCAGGTCGGGACTGATCAGGTGCGGATAGATCGGGTCGGCCGGCCACAGCAAGTCCGTGATCACCCGCCGCACCTCCTGCGCGCTGCTCATGTTGCTCCCCTGGGCCCAGATCGCCTCGAACAGGCGCAGCCGCAGCCGGTCCTGGACGCCGTCTGTGATCGCCTCGGCGTAGGCCGACACCGCCGCCCGGGTGTTGCTGATCACGGCCGGGAGCGACGCCGGCAGCCACTCGTCGGGCAGCGCGAGGCACGCCGCCTCGGCCAGGTCGTCCTCGCCGCCCGCGTCGCCGGGCTGAAGCTCAACCGGCCGTGGCTTGTAGCCGGTGACGGGGAGCCGGGGCAGGTGCTCGACGGCGCGCCATTCGACCTCCGCCGTCCCCTCGCGCATCAGCCGGTCAGCCCGCTGGCTGGCCAGATAGCAGTACGCGCAGTTGAAGTCGGCATAGACGATCACCTTCACGGTCAGCTCCCGTTAGTCGTGCGCGGCGCTGTCGTGGAGCCGACGCAGCAGCTCCTCGCGCCTGGCTTCCAGCTGGTCGATCAGCGCCTCCTGCTCCTCGGCGGCCTCGATCAGCGCCGAGCGTTCGGCGGCATCGGTTGGCTCCTCGTCCCGGTCGCCGATGCGCCGCCGCAGGCCGGCGGCCGTCCCCCGGAGCCGTGCTAGGTCCTCCTCGACGAGCTTGAGCTCTTCGGCCAGCGCGTCGGTACTCATGGCTGGGTGTCTCCTGCCTCCCGCGCTCCTGCCTCCCGCGGGGGCGGCGGGAACCGCAGCTGCGCCGCCGTCGGGTACTCCTCAGGCATGAGGTCCGCTGCGATCTGCCTGGCCGAGCCGCCGGTCTCGATGACGGCCGCCGCGAGCTCGTCCAGGACATCCGGGGCGTACCGGGTGGGCTTCCCGCAGACCGGGCAGATGTCCCCGGAGGCGGCCAGCCAGCGGGACTCGTCACAGACCACCCCGGGCACCGTCGCGTCGTCGCGCACGAGCAGCGTGTCGATCGCGGACATGCTGCCGGCCCACAGGCAGTCCTGCGGGCCGACCGCGGCCAGCCCGCCGGCCGCGGCCAGCTCCAGAACGTGATTCACCAGCCGCTGATCCCGCTCGCGCTGATAGCGGCGCAGGACGGCGTCGGCCTGGTCGTGAATCTCGGCCACCGGGGTGCCGGCCGGGTCGGCGCTGAACGTCCCGGCCACCCGGCCTCGCAGCTCGCGCGGCAGGAGGCGGAGGAAGTCCGCCAGCTCGTACTCGTGGCTGCCGACCACGAGGACGTCGTACCCGTCGGTGCGCAGCAGCTGGCCGACCATGCTCGCGACCCGGCGGAAGTGCCGCTTGGCCTGCTCGTCCACCCGGTTCTGGACCCGGTCCTCGGCGCGGGCTCCCGTGTTACCCGCCTTGTGTAGCGGGTCCCGGACCGTGCTCACCTCGCGCATCTCGTCCTGGTACATCTCCCAGACCGGGGCCCGCGTCCGGTCGACGACCAGGACGCAGGCGCGGCAGTACTCACCGAGCACCGCCAGCATGGGCCGGGCCAGCGGGGTCGCGTCCACCATGACCTGCTCCCGGACCCGGCGCGGCAGCGGTATCTCCTCGTACAGGCCGCGGCCGGAGCAGGAGAAGATGGCGACCGTCCCCGGCGGCCAGCGTTCGGTGCCCTGGGCATCCTTGATGCGCTCGATGTCGGTGCGCACCGACAGGCGGGACCGGTGATCGAGATCGTGGTCCTTGGCCACCGGGCGGACCTGGTCCAGCAGGCTGTCCACCCGGGTGTGCATCTCCCTGGGGCTCGCACCCGGGTCAGCCCGGCAGTACAGCGACACCACCGGCAGGCCGCCGGCCTGGAACCTGACGATGCGGTTGACCGTCTCCGCGGTGATCATCAGCTCAGGACTGCCCTGTTGATGGCCCGGATCTCCTCGGCGGTGAGTTCGATGCTGGCGGCGGCGACGTTCTGCTCGACGTGGTCCGGGGAGCCGGACCCGGGGATCGGCAGGATCTGCGGCGAGCGGGTCAGCAGCCAGGCCAGCGCCACCTGCCGCTCGGTCACGCCGCGACGCCGGGCCGCAGCCAGGACCGCCGGGATGGCCCCGGTTTCCTCGATCGGCGCCCACGGCAGGAACACCAGCATCTCCAGATCGCACAGGTCCACCATGGCCTCCGAGGACCGGTCGACCACGTTGTACCGGTTCTGCACCGACACCACCGGGGCCACCCGCTTGGCCTCCCGGAGCTGGTCCTCGGTGACGTTCGACACCCCGATGTGGCGGATCTTGCCCTCGTCCTTCAGTTCGGCCAGCGCGCCGATCGACTCGGCGATCGGCACATCCGGGTCGGGCCGGTGGAACTGGTACAGGTCGATCCGGTCCAGCCGCAGCCGGGCCAGGCTGCCCTCGCAGGCCTCCCGCAGGTGCTCCGGGCGGCCGTCAGGCACCCATTGTCCCGGTCCCGGCCGGACCAGGCCGCCCTTGGTCGCGATGACCAGCTCCTCTGGATAGGGGTACAGGGCCTCGGCGATCAGGCGCTCGCTGACCTCCGGCCCGTAGGAGTCCGCGGTGTCGATGAAAGTGACGTCGAGCGCCACCGCCCGCCGCAGCGCCTCCTTGGCCCTGTCCCGGTCCGGCGGGTCACCCCAGATGCCCGGGCCGGTGATCCGCATCGCGCCGAATCCCAGCCGGTTCACGGTGAGATCGCCGCCAACGTCGACCTTGCCCGCCGCCGCCGTCGGAGTTCCGTTCATGACCGCTCCTTCCGCTGCTTACCCAGCCAGCTTCCGTGCGGCCGACGGCGCGCGCATCCTTCGTTCGGTTAGTTCATAGCCCCGTCTTCATGCCCCGGTCCCGGTCTGCCGGTGATTTCGGCACGCTGGCGTTGCGCGCCGTGACGATCGTGGCCCAGCCCAGGTGTATCCTCCATCCGGGTAGGAGCCTTTCGCATGGTGAACCCGTAGGCTCAGGGCCATGGGGTGGCTGAGATGACCCGGCCGGGGCAGGCGTTGATGGCCGAGGCGGCGGAGCGGTCACACCTCCCGCTGCGCCGGGCCGTGATGGATGTCGCGGTGAGCCTGCTGCGGGCCGGTGTGTTGTCTCATTCCGGGCACGCCAACCTGTCGGCACGGGTCGGGCCCGATGTTGTCCTGCTCACCGCGCTGAGCCGGAGGCACGACCTCGGGCCCGACGACCTTGCGGTGGTCCGCCTCGACGGGACCGTGGTAGAGGGCGACCTGGCCGAGCTGAGCACGGAAATGGTGGCCACGCACACCCAGGTGTACCGAGCCCGGCCGGAGGTCGGCGCCGTGATCCACACGCATTCCCCGTACCTGCTCGCGTTCGCGCTGGCACGGCGGCCGCTGCCGACCCGTTATGAGCCGCTGCGGCGGCTGGGCCAGGCGGAGGAGGTCCCGGTGGTCAAGCCCGGCACTGTAATTGAGCTGATCCAGCAGCGGCCGGGTACGCAGGCCGTCTAGCTGGGCGATCACGGGGTGCTGGCCTTCGGTCCAGATACGGAGACGGCGGTCTCGCTGCTGGTGGCGCTGGAGGAGGCGGCGGAGGCCGAGTTGCGAGCTGCCGCCCTGGGCTGAGGCTCTGGCCGCTGCACGAGTGGGGAATGGCTGCCGCGGGCTGGCCTCGGCGGTCGGCGCCTCGCGGGTAGCCACCGGCGTGCACTACCCGTCGGATGTCCTGGCCGGGACGGCCATCGGGGCGGCGGCCGGGCTGGCGACCTTGCGGTGGTGGCCGCGGCGGCCGCTACGGCCCGCGGCGGCGATCCGGCCACCGCGAACCGCGCCCGCCTCGGCGGCCGGGGAGGGCCTGGCGCTGATCGTCAACACGGCGGCGGGAACGGCCTCGACCAGGCTGGCCCGGCGGCTGGCCGCGGACCTGCCCGAGGCCACGATCATCGAGACCGGCGCGGAGGACCTGGCCGCCCGGCTGCGCCAGGCCGCGGCGGGCGCCCGGATCCTGGGCGTGGCCGGCGGCGACGGCACGGTCAGCGCGGCGGCGGCGGTCGCCGTGGAGACGGGCCTGCCGCTGCTGGTGATCCCGGCCGGCACCTTCAACCACTTCGCGGCCGACCTCGGCGTCGAGTCGGCTCGCGACGCCCTGGCCGCGCTGCGCGACGGCGAAGCCGTCCAGGTGGACCTCGGCCTGGTGGCCGGCCGGCCGTTCGTCAACACCTCAAGTACCGGCGTGTACGTGGATCTGGTGAACGCCAGGCGGCAGCTCGAGGGTGTCCTGGGCAAGCGGCTGGCGGAGGTCGTCGCGCTCATGGGCATGCTGCGCCGCGGCCGACCGCACGAGCTGGTCCTGGACGGGAGGCGCCTGCGGCTATGGCTCTACTTCGTCGACAACTGCCGGTACGTGCCGCAGGGCATGGCGCCCGCGTACCGTCCGGACCTGGCCGACGGATGCCTGGACATCCGCATCGTCGAGGCCACGGCGCTGGCCAGGTCGCGCCTGGTCGCCGCGGTGCTGACCGGCACGCTCGGCCGCTCCCGGGTCTATCACGCGTGGGTCGCCAGATCGGTCGACATCCGGGCGGCGGACGGCCAGCCCATCTGGCTGTCCACCGACAGCGAGGTGGCCACCGCCGAATCCGGTTTCACCCACGGCAAGCACCCGCGCGGGATGGTGGTCCACCGGCGGCAGGCACCGTCACACGCGGGACATGCGGACGTACCTGACGATGCTGTCCGCGTTGGCCACGGCCAGCACGGCGACCAGCAGCACGAGCACCATCATGACTTTCGCTAGGCACTTCACGACGGCCATGCTGCCGGGGCCGGCGGCGGCGCGCATCCCTACTCGGACGGGTGATGTGCCCGCGCCCCGCGGCGCAGTGTGAGGAACGATCCGAAACGTTCGGCAGGAGGGTGAGCTAGTGAAATCCGACACTGAGATCAGGGATGACGTCATCAAGGAACTGCAGTGGGACCCGCAGATCACCGACCCGGACGCCATCGGCGTCGCGGTCACCGACGGCGCGGTGACGCTAACCGGTCACGTCGCGACCTACGCGGAACAGCTGGCCGCGGCCCGGGCCGCGGAGCGGGTGTACGGAGTCAAGGCGGTGGCCAATGACCTGAAGGTCAAGCTGTCCGGCGCACCGCGGGACGACACCGACATCGCCCGGGCCATCGCGCACGTCCTGGAGTGGAACGTGCAGGTGCCCGAGGGAAAGGTGCACGCGCGGGTGCAGGACGGCTGGGTCACGCTCGAGGGCGAGGTCGCGTACGAGTACCAGCGCCACGAGGTCGAGCGGTCGGTCCGCCAGGTCCGGGGCGTGGTGGGCGTGACGGACATCATCACGGTCAACCCGCCGGTGAGCCCGGAGCGGGTCCAGGCGGTGATCGAGGACGCCTTCAGGCGCGAGGCGGAGGTCGATGCCCGGCACATCCGGGTGGAGGTATCGGACCACACCGCGAAGCTCTACGGCCACGTGCACTCGCTGCACGAGGCGGCCGCGGCCCGGGCGGCGGCGGCCGCGGCACCCGGGGTCGCCACCGTGGAGAGCCATCTGATGGTCTCGCCATAAGCGGACGGGCTGGTCTCGGAGGAGTTCAGTGACGCTGGCGCCGGCCAGCCACCGGCGGCGAACCGACCGTCGCTCCTCCTCGACCGGCCCGCCCCATACGCCGTGCGCGCCCATACCGAACGCGTGCCGCAGTGAGAGTTCCAGTCCGAGCGCACCGGGCAGCGGGTGCAGACGGCGATGGCCTAGGCCGCCTGGTCCCGGGCTCTGGCCACGTCCTGAGTCACGGGAAACCAGCCGTCGGGGTCGACACGGGAACCGGCGCACCTGGCCAGCCGGTACACCCGGCTGGCCAGTTCACCGTTGGTCAGGTCAGCTGGCTCCTGCCGCACGCGGCGAGGCCTCGGGGCCATCAGCAGCGGCTGCACCTCCTGCCCTGCGGCCAGCTTCCCGGGTTCGTCGCTCCATCGTCTCGGCGGCGGGGGCGGCCCGCATTCCTAGTCCAGTTAGTCGGCCGGAGAACCAGCCATGTCGGGGATGCGAGCCGCGGCTGGCGCGGTCAGGGTGGGGATCATGGGTCTGACGCTGTGCGTCCGTCCCGGTGATGACGGCATATCGTGACGGTCGGCGGAGAGATCGACGTCGGTACGGAGGGGCCGTCGCAGCAGGCCCTGCAGCGGATCATGTGCGAGCGCGGCGCGAGGCTTCTGCTCGACGTGTCCGGCGTCTCGTTCATGGACTGCGCAGGCCTGCGGGCGCTCCTGGCCACCCGGCGGCACCCCGAGCTGCGGGGCGGGTTCATGCGGCTGACCGCGGTGTCGCGGGCGGCCGGCCGGATCATCGAACTGACCGGTGCGCACGAGGCCTTGGCCGTGGAGCGGGAGCCAAGGTCCGTTCGGTCCAGTTCTTTTTACCGAACGGACCGGATGCGACGCACCGACAGAACTGGATGAATGAGAGATGTGAGGCTGATGGTGACGACCGGGATCCAGAACCTTCCGCAGCCGCTGGCGCGGGCGCAGGCCGCTTTCCGTGACCCGACCGCGCGGCTGGCGGCGGTCAGCCGGGACCGGCTGGCCCGCAGAGTCGAGCACTTCGCCTCGTCGGTGCGGTTCGTCCTGGACGAGCCGAATGCGGCCCGGCGCCTGCATGACCTGACCAAGGACCTGCGCGGCGTCCCACGCCTGAGCAGATTGCTCCCACGGGTCCTCGGGGGGGCGATGGCGCTCGTCGGCGGGGATGTCGGGGACATCCAGATCGTCGATCCGGCCACCGGATCCTTGCGTCTGGTCACCCAGGCGGGCTTCGGCCCGGAGTTCTGCGAGTACTCCGCCGTCGTCGATGATGGTCATTCGGCCTGCGGGCGGGCGGCCAGGCAAGGGGCGCAGACCGCTATCGCCGATGTCCGCACCGACCCGGGCTTCGCGCCGCACCGGGAGATCGCCGCCGCCTCGGGATTCCGCAGGGTCCAGTCCACGCCCCTGGCCCGACGGCGCCGGCTACCTGGTCGGCATGGCCTGGACGCACTTCCACCGCCCGCACCGCCCGTCCGAGCGCGACCTGCGGATGATGGAGCTCTACGCCGATTTCGCCGGCGAGGCGGTCACCCGGCACCTGGGCCTATCGTCGTGGCACGACCAGGACGGCCGGGCAGCGATCTCGGGCCTGCTCGATCCCGCTCGCGTCCGGGAGGCCAGCGTGTCGGTCCCGTTCGAGCTGTGGGTGATGGGCCGGATGACCGCGAGCTTCGCGGGCGGGCCTTCGGGGAGCAGCCATGATGCACGCCCGGGTCAGCCAGATCACCGCGGATCCGCCGGTCCTGGCCGGATGCCTGGCCTACCTCGAGCACGAGGTCCGCCCCGTGGTGGAGAGCCAGCACGGCAGCCTGGGGCTGTCCCTGCTGGCGGGCCAGGAGCCCGGCGTGGCGATCGTCGAATCGTTCCGGGCCACGCACGAGCACGAACTGGTGTGGGCGGCCGGGGAGACCGAAGCGCGGGTCCGCGGCGAACTGGCCCGGCGGATCCGGCGGCCGGTGACGGCTGAGGACTACCAGGTTCCCGTCTTCGAGCGGGGGGCGCCGCTGCGCAGCGGGGAGGCGGTGCGGCTGACGCGGATGCAGGTCAAGCCGCCGGGGGCGGCGGACGTGGACGACGTGTTCGGCGATACCGCGGTGCCGTGGCTGGCCGATACCCCCGGCTTCTGCGGCGCGCTGCTGTTCGCCGCCCCGGCCAGCGGGCGGCTGATCAGCCAGACCGTGTGGCGGGACCGGCCGCCCGGGCGGCCAGCCCGAGCCTGGCCGAGATGATCCGCGCCGAGGTCCTCGACGACGAGGACTACGAGATCCTTGCCGTCGAGGACTACAGCCTGGTGTTCAGCTCGGCCAGGAAGCCGAGCGTGCCGAGCAGCTAGGTCTCGGCGGGCCTGTGACGCAGCGCGGCAGCCTTCCTGGTCGTCCTCTTCAAGCGGCGGGCTCGCCGCGGCCCGCGACCATCCGCCGACGCACCCGTAAGAGCAGACAATCTAGCGGTCGCCGATCGAGTCGATCCTTCGCTGCATCCTCCGCCTCCGCCCCAGGGCCATCCGGGCCCTCCACCACGGCGGTGCCGGCGACTTCGGCCACCGCGACGAAACCGGTCACGCCGAGCACGGCGAGCGTCGCGGTGAAGATCTCCTCACCGACCGACAGACGTAGGCCGCCGCTGAACCGCTCCGTGGTCAGCGCGAGTACGGTCAGGTAGACCGCGTCCGGCGCGGACGGCCGAAGGCCAGGTAACCGCCGATGCCGCCGACCAGCAGCAACGCCACCACTGCGCCCAGGAATATCACACGCCTGCACAGCCCGCTGCCCGGCTGCTTGTGCCGGGAGCCAGGCGGGTGCGGCTCGGCCCACTCGGGCACGCTGCGGTCACCGACGGTCGACGGCTTGCATGCCCGCGCGTCCGCGGCGCGGTTGCCGATCACGATGCCATCACATCTAGTGCATCTGCCAGTAGCGCATGATGTCTGCGGCGTTGGCGATCACGACCGCTGCGACCGCCGCCAGAATCACGTTCCGAGTCCACCTGTGCCGCTTCTTCGTCGTCCTCCGACAGCCAGGCTGGCAGCAGGGCGCCGTGCCACATCCTTCGTTCGGCTAGTTCTGCCTGCTGGATCGGGCGGGCAGGCTTGGCGCGGCCGGAGGCTGAGCGGGCCTGCTCTAGCCGAACGTGTGATGTGGCCGGTGCTCGCCTGTGCCTATCGTCGAAGCCGGTAAGCGCGTCTCCGTAGGGGGTAGCCGATGAAATCCGACAGCCAGATCAGGGAAGAAATCCTTCAGGAGCTGCGGTGGGACCCGCAGGTGCTCGACCCCGAGGCGATCGGCGTCACCGTCAAGGACGGCGCGGTGACCCTCACCGGCGGCGTCTCGACTTACGCGCAGAAGCTGGCGGCGGTGCGAGCCGCCTCGCGAGTGTACGGGGTCAAGGCGGTCGCCGACGAGATGAAGGTCAAGCTGGCAGGGACGCCGCGGGACGACTCGGACATCGCCCAGGCGATCGCGCACGTCCTGGAGTGGAACACCCAGATCCCCGAGGGCAAGGTGCATGCGCAGGTACGAGCCGGCTGGGTGACGCTCGACGGGGAGGTGGGATGGGATTACCAGCGGCGCGAGGTCGAGCGGATGGTCAGGCACGTGCGCGGCGTGGTCGGTATCACCAACAACATCACCGTCAAGCCGACGGTCAGCCCGGACCAGGTCCAGGGCAAGGTCGAGGAGGCGTTCCGGCGAGAGGCACAGATCGACGCCCGCCACATCAGCGTCCAGGTATCCGATCACACCGCCAAGCTCTACGGGCACGTCCACTCGCTGAAGGAGGCGAACGTGGCGACGGCGGCGGCCGCGTCAGCACCGGGGGTGGCCAGCGTGGAGAGTCATCTAGTGGTCACTCCGTTATCCGGGTTTCCCTAATATGCGGGCCTGTGAACATACCCGGAGACCGTGCCAGGTGCAGATCCCCGGTACCTGCAGCGCGGAGTGGCATGGCTATCTCCATGGTGCCGCGCACGATCAGCCAGACGCCAAGCACGACTGCCAGCGCGGTGAGGACTAGGGATGTCTACGCAGGAGCAGGGGCCGGTCCCTGAGGCTGTCGAGCGACCACACCTCGCGCTCCGCCGCGCCGTGGTGGATGTCGCGGTGCACTTGCGGCGCACTGGGGTGCTGTCTCATTCCGGGCACGCCAACCTCTCGGCGCGAGTCGGGCCTGACACGGTAGCGCTCGCCGCGGTGAGCCAGATCCGCGACCTCGCGCCCGAACACCTCGCGGTGGTACGCCTTGACGGGACCGTTGCGGAGGGTGACCTGGCAGAGATGAATTCCGGGATCGTGGCCACACACACCGCGGTGTACCGCGCCAGGCCGCAGGTCGGGGCGGTGGTCCACACACATTCCCCCAATCTGCTCGCGTTCGCCCTAGCGGGCCGGGCTCTGCCGGTCCGGTATGAGGCACTGTTTCATCTAGGCCAGGCCGAGGAGGTCCCAGTGGTGCCGTGGGCTCCCGGGGACCCCGCGGGCTCGGTCAGCACCGTCATCGAGGTGCTCAAGGAACGGCCGGGCACACAGGCTGTCCTTCTCGGCAACCATGGCGTACTCGCCCTCGGCCGGGATGCGGAAACCGCCGTCTCGCTCCTCGTGGTGCTCGAGGAGGCTGCGCAGGCGGAGCTTCGCGCCGCCATGCTCGGCGCCGCCAGCCCGTTTGCCTCGTATCCAGGTCGGCGTTACGGGGATCGTAAGTAGATGGACAAGCGTCTTCGCTTCATGGCCGACCTCATCGAACCGCTCATGGTGCCGCCAGGCAGCGCGGTCAAGCTGAGCTGTGGTCACGATCCGGGCTTTACCGGCCAGGTCACCCGCGAGCAGGCCGTCGCCCTGCTCGCCGAGGGCGTGGAGTTCCTCACCGAGTACCAGGACCGGCTCGCCGCACAGGACACGTTCGGCGTGCTCCTGGTCCTGCAAGGACTCGATGCCTCCGGCAAGGACAGCACCATCAAGCATGTGATGAGCGGTGTCAACCCGCAGGAAGTGGAGGTCCGCGCCTTCAAGCAGCCGTCGGCGGAAGAACTGGACCACGACTTCCTGTGGCGCTACCAGCGGGCGCTGCCCGGCCGGGGCCGGATCGGCATCTTCAACCGGTCCCACTATGAGGAGGTGCTCATCGTCCGGGTGCATCAGGAGTTGCTTGCTGCGGAGCGAATGCCGGACCCCGGGGACCGCGCCATCTGGGACCGGCGCTACCGGGAGATCAATGACTGGGAACGGTACCAGGTCGACAACGGTATCCACGTCGTCAAGATCCTGCTGAACGTGTCCAAGCGGGAGCAGGCCAAGCGGTTCCTCAAGCGCATCGATCATCCGGAGAAGAACTGGAAATTCTCGCCCAGCGATGTCAGGGAACGGCGGTACTGGGACGAGTACCAGCGGGCCTTCGACATCATGCTGAGCCAGACCAGCACGAAGTGGGCGCCGTGGTACGTAGTGCCGGCCGATCACAAATGGTTCAGCCGCCTGGCAACCGCGGCGGTCTTGGTCCGGGCGCTCTGCGCGATTGACCCGAAGTATCCCGTCGCCGATCCGGCGGTGCGGGATCAGATGATGCAGGCAAGGGCCGAGCTCGTGGCGGAACTGGCTGTCGCGCAGCCCGGCTGAGTGCACCCGCGCAGGCGTCCTTAGGTCCTTTGCTTCGCATGGCTGAGAATGCGGCTGTCGGAGCGTTGGCCCGGCGGTCCGGCAGGCGCTCGGGCCAGGGCGATCGCGCGGTCACCGTGCCGAGTTCCCGACGTTACTCGTCCCCGGGCTCGGCCATATCCTCAATCCGGCTAGTCCTGGAGCAGCCGTCCGCCGCAACCCGTGACCCGCCGCAGCAGGCCGTCCCGCAGATGACGGCCGCCGGGCGACACGCGTTCGAGGTCATGGCCGGAACTGACCAGGGCATGTCAGGCCCGGGCGCAGGACAGGCTGTGCATTCTCGCCGACGGGGCAGGCGGGACTGGTAACCGTGGACGCTACCCGGACATGTGATATGGACCCGCAGCGCCTGACGCAATCTGGGAGGCGACGCGGAAAGGCGGAGGAAGGTGAGCCGATGAAATCCGACACGCAGATCAAGTGGACCACCCCGGGAATCCTAGAGGCTGTGAAACCTGGGAGGATGCAGGGTCATGGTGGCACAGCGGAAGTATCCGGAGGAGCTGCGTGAACGCGCGGTGAAGATGGTGCTTGAGGTCCGGGAGAGGGAGGGGAAGGGGCACGGGGAGCTGGCCCGGGTGGGCAGGCAGCCGGGTGTTCACCCGGAGGCGCTGCGGTCCTGGATGAAGCAGGCGGAAATTGACCGCGGTGAGCGGCCGGGCACCACGACCGGGAATAAGCAGCGCATCTCCGAGCTGGAGCGGGAAGTGCGCGAGCTCCGCCGCGCGAATGAGATCCTGAAAGCCGCCAGTGCGTATTTCGCGAGGGAACTCGACCCGAGGCTGCCGCGCTAGTCGAGTTCATTGACTCGCACCGGGACCGGTTCGGTATCGAGCCGGTCTGTGCGGTCCTGGGCTTTCCCGTGCCGTCGTATTACTACGCGAAGAAACGCGCGGCTGAGCCGGCGGCGCGGGATATCCGTGATGCCATGCTGAAAGAGAAGATCATGCACGTGTGGAAAGGCGAGGAGGGCAGGGAGGTTTACGGCGCGCGGAAGACATGGCTGGAGCTGAACCGGCAGGGCATCGTGGTGGCGCGGTGCACGGTCGAGCGGCTGATGCGGGACCTGGGGATACACGGCGCCAGGGGGCGCCGCAGGCGGCCCCGCACCACGGTTCCCGGCGACCCCGCGGGCATGCCGCAGGACCTGCTGGAACGCGGCTTCTACGGAACCGCGCCGAATCGCCGCTGGGTGGCGGACATCACGTACGTGCCCGTCGTCGCCGCGGATTTCGTGTATACCGCGTTCGTGATGGACCTGTTCGCCCGCCGCATTCTGGGCTGGCAGGTCACTGATCACTTGCAGGCAGATCTTGCCCTCGATGCGCTGGAAATGGCGATCTGGACGCGGCGGCACGAGAGCATTGACGGGCTGGTCCACCATTCCGATCGCGGCGTGCAGTACACGTCGATCCGTTACGCCAAGCGGCTAGAGGACGCCGGTGCGGTGCGTTCGGTCGGGAGGAAAGGTGACTCCTATGATAATGCTGCGGCGGAATCGCTGAACAGCTTGTACAAGAGAGAGCTTATCGATCTCCGTGGCGATTGGCAAGGGGCTGATGATGTGATGGTCGCCACGGCAGACTGGGTGCGGTGGTATAACGAGGTGCGTATCCATTCTTACAGCGGCGATATGCCGCCGAAAATGTACGAGGAAATCTACTATAAAGCACTGGCGTCTGGTAAACTGGGTACCAGTTCGCAGACATGAGGGCCTCTAGACTCGCCGGGGCGGACCAAAGGATGAAGTCATCAACGAGCTGCAATGGGACCCGCAGATAACCGACCCTGACGCCATCGGCGTGGCTGTCACCGAAGGGGCGGTGACCCTGACGGGTCATGTCTCGACCTACGCGCAGAAACTGGCCGCCGCCCGGGCTGCGGAGCGGGTCTACGGGGTCAAGGTCGTGGCCAACGACCTTACGGTCAAGCTGTCCGGCGCGCCGCGGGACGACTCCGACATCGCCACGGCGATCGCGCACGTCCTGGAAACAACGTGGAGGTGCCCGAGGGGAAGGTCCACGCCCGGGTGCAAGACGGCTGGGTCACCCTCAGCGGCGAGGTCGAATACGACTTCCAGCGCCGCGAGGTCGAGCGGATGGTCCGCCAGGTCCGGGGCGTGACCGCCGTGACCGACTTCATCACGGTCAAGCCGCCGGTGAGCCCGGAGAAGGTCCAGGCGGTGATCGAGGACGCCTTCAGGCGCGAGGCAGAAGTCGATGCCCGCCATATCAGCGTCGAGGTGTCCGACGACACCGCGAAGCTTTACGGACAAGTGCACTCGCTGCACGAGGCCAGCGCAGCCAGGACCGCGGCAGCCTCTGCGCCAGGGGTCGCCACGGTAGAAAGCCACCTGGTGGTCTCCCCGTAGCGCCTCGCCCGGTCCGCTGACCACCGCGGCGGCGGGAAGACGGCCACGGATGGACCACAGCCGCGCTCCGACGACGAGGGACTGCCCCGGGTTGGCCCTCCCGGGCGGGCTAGGTACCCCGGTGCCTGCTCCGGACGCCGGCATGCGCGCAAGCACCAGGCTGCCTTACTGTGGCGAGGTGGAAGTGTGGCCGGGGCAACCGTATCCACTGGGCGCCACCTACGACGGCGTCGGAACGAACTTCACGCTGTTCTCCGAGGTCGCCCAGCGCGTCGAGCTCTGCCTGTTCGACGATCGCGGAACCAGCGAGCAGCGGCTGGACGTAACCGAGGTGGACGGGTACGTCTGGCACTGCTATGTTCCCGGGATCGGTCCTGGGCAGCGCTATGGCTACCGCGTGCACGGGCCGCACGACCCCGAGTCCGGGCTGCGCTGCAATCCATCGAAGCTACTGCTAGACCCTTACGCCAAGGCCATCGACGGCCAGGTCCGTTGGGACGCCGCGGTCTACGGCTACCCTGTCGGCGGCGATGACCGCGTCCGCAACGAGACGGACAGCGCGCCCTTTGTTCCCCGGTCGGTCATCACCAACCCCTGGTTCGAGTGGGGCGATGACCACCTGCTGCGGACCCCCTGGCACGAAACCATGCTGTATG
>Ga0335076_10002294_pt1 | contig 18987 bp, 16 predicted proteins | sample Lox_Sample_25_FD_206717 | JGI IMG/M metagenome (GOLD analysis project Ga0335076, IMG submission 206717) | Soil microbial communities from Loxahatchee National Wildlife Refuge, Florida, United States - Lox_Sample_2.5 | ecosystem: Environmental > Terrestrial > Soil > Wetlands | place: USA...
CTGGCCGACGCTCTCGATCGCACGTTTGCCCCGGTGGAGATTGCGGTGCTCGACGCGCCGCAGGCGGAATTTTTCACCGCTCAAGCCGGCTAATCTGGTTCATCGGCCCAATTTTCCACAGAATAATAACCGCATCGGTTCAAATGACCTTGCTCCGCGCCGCTTTTCATGCGCCTGCCCGAGTTTCTTTTCGGAACTGCTCGTCAAACAGTGCTTCGACCGCTGGACTCGTGGGGTAATATGTAAACAACGCGTATATGTACCCTGCCCAGGCCAATCGGGCTGAGATCCTCCAGAAACCGGAGTCAATCGGTGAGCGGCGCCAATTCCTGCGCCACCGCGTCAGCATGCCCGCCTACGCTGGAGTAAATGGTTCTCCCACTGCCATCGCGCTCGATCTCAGCGAAATTCTCGATCTCAGCGAAGAGGGCATTTGCATTCAAGCGGCCTCGCCGTTGCAAGTGGACCGCGTGGTGAATCTTCGCCTGGAATTGTCAGAAACGACGCCCCGGCTTAACATCTCCGGCGTAGTAGCCTGGTCGGAGGCGTCGGGACGCACCGGAATCCGCCTTCTTGATATGCCGGAAGCGGCGCGACGTTCCCTGGAAGACTGGCTTGTGCTCAATGCGCTGGCAGCTGGCTCGGCAAATAGCTTGAGTTCCCGCTCCGGTTCGGAGATCAGGCACGGAACGCCGGAACCTCAGCCCGCGCCGTTTTTTCTGTCCCAGCGAAATGTCATGCCCGAGGTTGCTACGATGCCAGGCGACTCCTCCTTGTACGGGTCCGCGACAGCGGGACGGGACGTGAAGGCCGCTGGATCGGACCTTGATCTTCGTTTGCACCGCATAGCCCAGCGTGCTCTGACCTTGACCCGCGCCAGTGGCGCGGCCATCGCCCTGCTGCGGAATGAACAAATGATTTGCGTGGCGCGAGCCGGGGCCGATGCCCCCAGCCTAGGCGCTCGGATTGAAGTCGGTTTCGGCCTTTCCGGAGAATGCGTGCGGAGCCGCCAGGTGCTTTTCTGCGACGATGCAGAAACCGATCTCCGCGTGGACCGCGAAATTTGTCGCGCTCTGGGGATTCGCTCTATTCTCGCCGTGCCCATCTGTTCGGGCGAAACGGTCACCGGACTCCTCGAAGTATTTTCTCCCTATGCCCACGCCTTTGCGCTCGTGGAGCCGGCACCGTTGGAGAGGTTGGGGCGTGACATCCTCTTGGCAATCGATTGGTCAGCGGGGATAACGTCTTCCCGAACCGCTCGGCTCGAAACGTCCGTAAGAACCTGGCAGCCGGTCAGCAAGACTGTGGTTCCGGCGAAGCCGCAATCGCCTGATCGGGCCTTGCAGCCCCGGCCCGATTCGCGCTCTCACAAATTTGTTCTCGCGGCCGCGATCGTGGTTCTGATCCTCACAGGGGCTTGGCTGGTTACGCCCTGGGCGAGAATGTGGATCGTTTCGCGAGGCGTCTTGGCTAAGACTCCTGCAATACCCAAGGTGGTTGCCAAACCGGTGGCGCCCGCCGTCCCCCCTGCCAGTGATTTTGAAAATTTGCGTTGGCTGGCGAACCAGGGCGATCCCACCGCGCAATATGCTCTGGGCCGCCATTACGCTCAGGGAGAAGATGTGCCACAGGACGATGCAGAAGCGACCCGTTGGTTTGCCAGGGCGGCAGAGCAAGGACACATCGTGGCCCAGGCCACACTGGGCGCCTGGTATTGGGCCGGCAGAGGCGTTCCCAAAGACCTGAACAAAGCCTATTTCTGGTTGGTGTTGGCCCGAGCCGGAGGATACGAACGCAGCAACGACCTCATCGGACCAATCACCGCCGAGATGACGCACAGCGAGGTCCTCGCCGCTCAGCAGGAGGCGAACAACTGGCTGACCCACCATCAAGTGACGAACAAAGCCCAGGCAGAAAGCCGCTGAGACTCGATCATCCCCTTCGCTCGAATGCACCGTTTCGAGCTTCTTGCTCTCAATATCGGGTTTAAAATAATCACAGAGGTATCTGTGCCGACCCTCCGTGACATCGTTGACCGGAACATCCGCGAGGGCGAGCTGTATGAAAAATTGGACCGCAACCGCATCCGCTGCTTCGCCTGCGGCCACTGCTGTCCCATCCCTGAAGGCCAGCCCGGGGTCTGCAAAGTACGTTTCAACCGCGGGGGCAAACTTTATGTCCCTTGGGGCTACGTGGGCGGCGTGCAATGCGATCCGATTGAGAAAAAGCCGTTCTTCCACGCCTATCCCGGAGCGCTTGCTTATAGCTTCGGAATGCTGGGCTGCGATTTGCACTGCGCCTATTGTCAGAACTGGGTGACATCGCAGGCCCTCCGCGATCCGAACGCGGTTTCCCTGCCGCTCGCCGCTTCTCCCACCCAGCTCGTGCAGGATGCTCTTGGTCAGGGCGCGAAAGTTCTGGTCAGCACCTACAACGAACCGCTCATCACCAGCGAATGGGCGGTTGAGATTTTCAAGGAAGCCAAAGCCGCAGGTCTGGTGACGGGATTTGTCTCCAACGGCAACGGCACGCCACAGGTCCTCGAATATCTGCGGCCCTGGGTTGATCTTTACAAGGTTGACTTAAAGAGCTTCGACGATCGCCATTACCGCCAGCTTGGCGGACGCATCGGGCCGATTCTCGATACCATTCGCCGCTTGCACGAGATGGAAACGTGGCTGGAAGTCGTGACTTTGCTGATTCCCGGCTTCAATGACTCTGACGACGAACTGCGGCGTCTAACCGATTTTCTGGTCAGCGTTTCCCCCGACATTCCCTGGCACGTCACCGCGTTTCACAAAGATTACAAGATGGATGATCCCGAGAACACGACGCCGGAAGATCTGCTGCGGGCGGCGGAAATCGGCAAGAACGCCGGCTTGCGTTATTTGTATGCCGGGAACCTTCCTGGCGAAGTCGGGGAGCTGGAAGATACTCATTGCCCCAACTGCAAGCAAAAGCTGATCCAGCGATTTGGATATTTCATTCAGGATTATCGCCTGACCCCGGACGGGCGTTGTCCCTCGTGCCAGACCGCGATTCCCGGCCGCTGGGCCGCCAAATTCGACGGTCAGATCGCCGACCGGCCTTTCTTGCCGCGCCACGCCTCTCGTTTAGTTACAATCCTCAACTAGTGTTCTGGTCGAACTTCATGCGGAAATACGCGGCCGCGCTGGCCGTCTCGTTGCTGCTTTCTTCTACGGCGTGTTCTCCGCGCGATTTTCTTACGCGCCGGCTGGCGATTGATCTCATCGCCGGGGCCGACACGTTCAAAGCCCAGCAACTGTTCTGGATTCGCACCGGCATCGTCTCCAACAAGGACTACACTTCGCCCGAATATCTGGTATTGCAACACCACGGCTGGATGACTGGCACGAACGCTCCTTGCATCGCGAATGTGGGTCCCCCGCCCTGCTGGGACATGGCACTCACGCCCCTGGGCGTCGACGCGCTGAAGGACTGGGTCTCTCCCAACGGCGCGCAGTATTTCAGCGTGCCCGTGGCCCGCAGGGAGCTAATCGCCGTTACTGGCATTGCCAAGAACGGAAACCTCGCCAGCGTAGATTTTCTGTGGAAATGGGCCGCGCTGAACGAAGTTGGCGATGCGCTCTACGCCGGCACCGGCACATACAGCTCCACGGTCACTTTTGTTCATTACGATGACGGCTGGCGCGTGATGGAAAGCGGCCCTGCCAGGAGCAATCAGCGGCTGGATGAAGCCTTGAAAAATGCTGAGCCGGTGCAATGAACCTTTCAAAAGGCCCGTTTTGTGTTTCAAAAGGAAAGCTTCCGAATGCGCACGAAAAAATCGGCTCCAATCATCTTTCTAGTTTTTTTTCTGCTCGCCCCGCTGCTTCATGCTGACTCTCTGGACGATCTTGCCCGCGATTTCTGGGCTTGGCGGGATAGCGAACGTCCGGTCAACGGCGACGACGTTCCCCGCGTCGATCGGCCTGAAAACTGGGCCCCAGACTGGTCGGCTGCGGCCGTAGAACGCAATGGCAAGCAACTCGCACAATTCGAAGCACGCTGGCAGAAGATGGATGCTTCCTCCTGGCCGGTTTCTCGCCAGGTGGACTATCGCTTAATGGGATCGGCCCTGGCGCGCGCCCATTGGGAGCTCGATGTTCTTCGCAGTTGGCAGCGCAATCCTTCGTTTTACGTCGAGCAGACGATGGGTGCGTTTTACGAAGCGCTGGTGGCGCCGCCTCCGTTTGATGCTGCGCGGGGCAAACAAATCATCGCGATCCTGAGTTCATTTCCTCAAACTCTCGAGGCCGGCAAGAAAAACCTGACTCAGCCTCCCGCGCCGTTCGCTGAATTGGCCATCGCCCAGTTGCAGGAAATCCGCCCGAGATTGTTGCAATCGATCCATGCCCTCAAACCGGTGCTTGATCCCGCCGCGTCGCGCAATATCGATCCAATCGCAGAACGTGCGGCCACCGCGCTCGAGTCCTATCGCGACTGGCTCAAACAGCGTTTGCCCGATCTGCCCGGTGAGACCGCCATCGGCCGCGATGCTTATGTTTACTTCCTCAAGAACGTTGCCCTTGTTCCTTTTAGTCCGGAACAGTTGCTTGCCATAGGCCGGCAGGAGTGGGCGCGCTCCGTGGCTTCGCAAGTCTACGAGGAGCATCGCAATGCTGGTCTGCCGCAACTGCCATTGTTCAAAAGCGAGGCGGAAGAAATAAGCGCGGAAGCGAAAGACGAGCTTTCCATCCGCCGATATCTTGAGGAAAAAGACGTGCTCACCGTGCCCGCCTGGGCACAGCATTTTCTCTATGCGCCCACGCCGCCGTATCTCGAGCCATTGGACGGCTTCGCGGAAGCCGATGATTTCACCTCGCCCAGCCGCCTGAAGCAAAATGGTACGCGGTACATTCAAACGCCCAGCCCTGATCTCGGTTATTTCTGGCTGAGCGCGGCCAAAGACCCTCGCCCGCTCATCGTTCACGAGGGTGTGCCGGGCCATTATTTTCAACTCGTGGTTTCGTGGGCCAATCCTGATCTCATTCGCCGCCACTACTACGATTCAAGCGCCAACGAGGGCATTGGTTTTTATTCCGAGGAGATGATGCTGAACGCGGGACTGCTCGACGACAGCCCGCACTCGCGGGAAATTATCTGGAACTTCATGCGCCTGCGTGCTCTCCGCGTGGAAGTCGACGTGAAACTCGCGCTCGGCCAATTCACCATCGAGCAGGCCGCCGAATACCTGAAAACAACCGTTCCAATGGACGCGAACACAGCACACGGCGAAGCTGCGGCCTTTGCCTCCGGCCCCGGCGGAGCCATTTCTTATCAGGTGGGCAAGCTGCAGATTTACCGCATGCTGGCCGATGCTCATAGAAAGCAGGGCGAGAAATTCAGCCTGCGCCAGTTCCACGATTTTGTCTGGCAAAACGGGAATGTTCCGATCGCCTTGCAGCGCTGGCAGTATCTGGGAATGAAAGATGAACTTGAGGCTGTTGAACGGCTTCAGTGAATAATCAACGGATGTGCCGTTTTATTTTCCGCCAGAACTCGCAGACGCACTCGCAACCGCCGGATGAAATGTCGCCGCGTAGTGGGCAATGCCTTCGTACAGAGCTTCGGCAATCTGCTGGCGATATTCATTGTCCCGCAGCTTGCGCTCATCGGCGGCATTGCTCACGAACGAAACTTCGGCAAGAATGGCTGGCATCGTGGTTCCAATCAGGACCACGTAACTGGCCTCTCTCACTCCCCGATTGCGGATCTCGGGATTTTGTGTCGCCAGGGCATGGTAAAGCGCCCGCTGCACGGTCGATGCAAACCGCCTGGACTCACGCGCTTTCTCTCGAATATCCACGTTGGTCCAATTGATATTTTCCAGCGCCGTCCCGGCCTCATCGAAGTCTTGGGTGCGCGCCCGCACGGATGAGTATGTATTCGTGTAATACGTTTCAACTCCACGCGCGGAGGCATCGCTGCTGTAGTTCGCGTGCACCGAGACAAACAGATCTGCATGCGAGACGTTCGCGATTTCGGCCCGCTTTTCCAGGGCAACGTAGTTGTCGTCCGGCCGCGTGTAAACAACTTCCGCTCCCAATCCGCTGTTCACCAGTTTGCCAAGGCGATTCACGATATCAACCACAAGATCTTTTTCGAGCAGACCTTTGCGTCCCACTGTGCCCAAATCCCAGCCGCCATGGCCGGCGTCCAGCACGATGCGAAGCCTTGACCCACTGGCTCTGCCCGGTGTTTCTTGGCCGGTCTTGGCATGGAACGCTGGAGCCGCAACCTGTGGCGCCAATAAGTTGCTCTTCAGCGGCTCAGTTTTCGCAGGAGGTTGTGGCTTCGCCAGAGGCCGAACTTCGAGAATCAGCCGATTTGGATTGGATTGGAAGCTCACGGAAAAATCGGAAGCACCGCTGGTCTCGAGTACGACACGGGTGACCGCACGCCGGGGCTGGGCAATTCGCACCCGGGTCAGCCATTTGTCTCCGACTTCGATCGTTTTGCCAAATAAACCGGGGGCCAGGTCGGTGCCGTGAAGGTCGACGTAAATGCGCTCGGGATTGCTCAGGCGATGCGCTTCGTACTGAACTTGTTCCTGTAATTCCACAATCACAGTGCTGGAATCTGCAGCAGAAACATGCTCGATTCCCGTGACCCGGGGAAGACCCGAAGTGTCTTTGCTTTCCTCGGCGCCGGCAGAGGGTAGAGAAGTCTCATCTGTGATCGCCGGTTCCTCAGCCTTTTGCTCGGAGCCGCCAGCAGGGTTTACCGGTTGTGGTGCGACCACTGGGGCTTTTGCCGGCTGTTGAGTTGTGGGAGCAGGCTTTGACGGAGCGGTGCTTTGTTTGTGAATTTCCCACCACAGGCCCGCGCCCAGCGCTGCGGCGACCAGGATGAGTATGAGAACAACTGCCAGTCCGGGCCGTGATTTCTCTACATGTTCTGGTTGCAGAAATCCGAAATCAAGGATCGCAGGCGGCGTTATTTCCGGACTTTCGGCTGGCTCTACGCGACTCGCCTGTGCAGCCGTCCGTTCAATCTCCTCAGCAGGTTTTTCTATCGTCGTTCCACCAACTACGCGGCGCGAAATTTCCGCCAGCCGGTCTTCTTCTTCCGGCTTCATGGCCGCCAAAATCAATTCGGCTAGCAGGCCCAGACTGCGAACGTCGCTGTCGTTGAAACCGTAAGTCTCGGTGGAAAACGCTTCCAGCAGTCCCATCACACCGTGCGTTCCGGCGATCGGAACAGCCACTAGAGAACGCACTCCCAAGCGCCGGCACGCTTCCACATCGACTCGCGGGTCGTCTCCTGTGTCATCGCAGCGCACGATTCGCCCGTCGCGCAGACAGGCGCCGGAAAATCCGGAATGCGGATCCAATCGCGCGCCATGATCGGGCGCAATCGTTCCCGCCGAAGCGCGGCAGACAATGGCGTCGTTTTCCGCCAGCGCGATGGCAATTCCATCCGCTCCCGTAATACTCAGCGCACGCTCGGCAACCAGTTGCAGCACTTCGTCCAAAACGAATTGCTCGAGCTCCCAAACATCTCCGGTCACATCCCCGGAGCGCGCTTCATGCGCCCGCCGCTGGCGAATCTGTTCATGCAGGGAAGAGAAAGCAAGCAAGGCTTGCAACGCTTCGTGCCCGGCTGGAGGCGAAGGCTGTGCGGCAGCGGAGGGAGCCGGGAAGGTTGGTTCCGCTGTTATCTGATCAATTAACTCGGAGCTCGTTTTGTGCGGGCTTGCGCTCATTGAAACGGTGGAAATCTTTGTGGATCGCGTGCCCTTTGCGGCCCGTGTGTCAGCAGCAAAGCAATTGTCAGTTCAGGACTTGCGCAGGTCACCCCGGTCAAATCCCGAGTCCGCAGGTATAAAGCTCACCTGTAGCTTACAAGTTACAGCCGTTTTCCCTTCGCCGCAATATTCTCATGCACACGAAGGTTGGAATAAAAATCGCTCCTTTGGTGCCCCATCTCGGATGCCGTGAAGTGCCATTGCCTTTGCCCGCATTTGAGCATAATATTGAAATTAGAAGTACTTACGGGTTGTGGCAGGTGGAAGCAGTGGACAAGAAGTCGGGCTGGATGTGGCCTCTGGGCGTCGCCGTTACCGGCTTGGCAGGCATCGCCATGGTGCTGCTCAGGGGATGTTGGCACCGCAAATTGAGCTGGCCGGTCCGCTCACAAGGTTATTCCTATCAGGTCTGTCTGGGTTGCGGCATCAAGCGGCTCTTCGACGAGAAAGCCTTCCAGGCTTATGGCCCTTACCGGTACGAGCTCGATCGCTTGATCGACTGGGACCATGAGCAGCATGTTGTGGCTCATCCAGTTGAGCAACGACCCGCATCCTAAGCATCCGGCAAGCCTGCGTTTTTGCTGAACTAAGGTATTGGCTGAACCAGCAACGCCACTCAGTGTTGCTCCACTCCGCGCTAAGATTTGCCCTGTGGAGCCCTCCCGTTCTAACCCGCTCGGATTCGCCAGTCCAAGGTTTCTCCCGCCACGCCTTTATCGTTACAAAATGCCCTCTTTGACCCGCCTCATGCTGGATCAAGATAACGGCGGCATCATTCGCGATCTCAGCCCCGAGGGCCTATCGTTGCATGCATTGAGGCCGCTGCGCGTTGGCCAGGAAGTTGTACTGCGCTTCGACCTGCTTGCTCCCCGGCTTCGAGTCGAAGCCGTCGGTTGCGTTGTCTGGGCCGATCTTGCGGGGCAAGCCGGCGTAGAATTCCTGGATGCTCCCGCCACTCTGCGGCGAAGTCTGAGAGATTGGATTTTGACCCGCACTCTTGCCACGGCCGAAGAAAATACGCGCGACCTGATCTTCGCCGGTCCCGGCGCCACTCGGGAGACTTGCCAGCTGACATTCTCGGAAAACCCCCGTCCTGCGATCGTGCTCAAGTCGGATCCGGTCGTGGCCGCGATTGAGCCGCCGATCGCCATCTCTGCCCGCGAACCCTCGCCACAAGCCGTTCCCAACGAGTTCCACATCACCTGGTGGTTCGTGGATAGCTTGATCGTGGTCTCAGCTGTACTGCTGTTTTCTGTGATCGCACTTACCATGATTCGCACTTCACCGGACTGGCCGCTTACGATCGCGGTCCTCTTTGCCGCAGCAGGACTTTTCACCGCGCTCTACTGGTTTTTATTTGTATTTTGGACGGGCGCTACATTCGGCGAGCGCCTGGTTCGATTGGAAGGCTCTGTTGATGATTTGCGCTCGCCGCGGGACGACCAGCCCCGTTTCCGCTAGCCATCTTTTGCCGCGCGCTAGTGGGTCAGGTATTGCCGCTCCAGCCAAAGCTGTAAATCCCGCTTGGCGCGTGGCTTCATCTCCACAAACTTGATCCCCGCGTGACCATCCTGGCTGGTCCACACCACTTCGCCCTGGGTCTTGATGGATTGCGCGGTTCCGGGCAGCGCAAAACTGATCTGCAGCGATTCCTGGCCGGGCAACGTTTGCTTCGTGTGGATTCCCATGCCTCCCTGGCTGAGATTGACCAGGTGGGCTTTCGTCCGCTTCTCCCGCCCAGTCAGCCAGACCGGAAGATCGAGCGTTTCACGGTGATAGCGCAGCCTCCCATCCAAAATCATATTGCGGGCGGCAGAAAGAGTATGTACGGCTTGCTCCACTGAGATGGGTTTCTCAAATATGAAGGTGGCGCTGTTGGCTTGGGGTGTCTCGCGGCAGTTCGATCCACTTAAGATAACCAGAGGCACAGCGGTGTTCAGCTTGCCTTCCAGCAGAACGCGCAGGAAAGACGCGGAACCGTGCAGATCACAGTCTACGATCAGGGCATCGACTTTGGATTTCTTCAGTTTGGCGCAGGCAACTTCCGGTTGCGGTTCGACTTGAACATTGATTCGCAGACTGCCGAGGATGCATTCCAACACGCTGATTTCTTGCCAATCGCGGGAAACCACCATCGATGAGAGAGTCATGCGGCAACTCTAGTCTCCCATTCGATACCCCCGACAGATAACCAAGGTAATTTCGTGGCTCAAAGACGCCCGGAAATCTGCGGACTGAGTCCGGGAGCGGGCGAGGTCTTGTACCATTCGATCGTCCGCCGCAAACCCTCCTCAAAATCAACGGTAGGTTTGTAGCTGAGGTGCTTTTCCGACTGCGACATGTCGGCGAGAGAATGCTTCACGTCTCCTGCGCGCTCTGGCTCATATTTCACTTCACCCGTATATTCGGTCAGTTTCTTCAGAACGCGGAACGTTTCGTTCAGATCAATCCGCCGGCCGGTGGCTACGTTGAAAACGCGGCCTGCCACTTCATTCGCTGGCGCCTCACAGGCCAGCAGGTTCGCGGCCACGGCGTTGTCCACATAGGTGAAATCGCGGCTTTGCGTGCCGTCGCCGAAAATTGTCGGTTGTTCCCCGCGCAGCATCTGCGTGATGAATTTCGCCAACACGCCTGAATACGGCGAACTCGGGTCCTGGCGCGGCCCAAAAATATTGAAATAGCGCAGGCACACGGTCTCCAGGTCGTAGCACCGGTGAAAAGAAATCATGTAGTGCTCGCTGGCCAGCTTGGCCACAGCGTAGGGCGAGATCGGATTGGGTGTCATGTCTTCGCGTTTGGGCAGAGTCGGAGTGTCCCCGTACGCTGAGGAGGAAGCCGCAAACACCACTCGCTTCACCTTGGCATCACGCGCCGCCACCAGCAGATTGACCGTGGCATCGAGGTTGGCGCGGTTGCTGCCGATGGGATCGGCCACCGACCGGGGTACAGAAGGAATCGCCGCCTGATGCAAAACGAAATCTACTCCCCGGCAAGCCGAGGAAAGCGAATTCGCATCGAGCAGGTCTGCTTCGCGGAAGTCAATGCTCGGCAAAATCTCCGCGATATTGTCCCGTTTCCCCGTGGCAAAATTGTCAATGCCCCGCACTTTGTGGCCTCCCGCCAGTAAGGCCCGTGCCAGCGCCGAGCCGATGAACCCCGCAACCCCTGTAACCAGGTAAGTGGCCATAAGTCATTCATGATAACGGATTGGCCCCAACTCGGCAGGGTTCGAGATTAACGTCGCGGTAACGAGTTCTGGCTCTGCCGGATCAGCTCTTCGAATTCTTCACGCGACATGCTCCGATGTGCCGTGAAAAAGTCCACAATCGCGGTCAGTGCGGAGGCTGGATCAGTCACCATAAGCAGGCCGGCTGTCGCGGATTCGGCACGCTCTTCATCCCTGGGGGCGGGGGCGCCGCCGGAAAGACGAAGCAGGATTTCTTCCAACCGCGCCCGTTCGGCCGCTTCCATTTTCGTAAACACAATTCCCATCCCCACGTAAGGATGACTGGTGCGGACTACCCCGTTCGTCCGTACAGTGATTCCGTCCAAATCGACCTGCATGTTCACCGGCGTTTCCACGGGAGAAGTCGCCGACATTTCCACGTAACAGCCGCTGCGGCTGATGTCGGTAACGGTGCCCCACGTGCGCACCTCGCTGCCCACAAGCCGAAACTCAGCGCTGCCCTGGCATTTGTAGCGCACAGCAGAGCGGCGTTCCGGAGCAGCCGCCGCGCCGGATTGCGAATCGGTGGTCGGCGCAGGTTGGCTTTCGCCGCCTCGCTTCAGCGCGCGCAGATATTCGACGCTGTTGGAAGTGGCGTCTTGGTAAGGGTTTCTCCAGTCATCCATGCCCACTCCAATGCCGGAGGGAACCGGACTGCGGGGTAGCGCCGATTCTCATGATGTTACGGGAAATGAATACGCCAACTGCTAGAGGCGAGGCTGGTGGCTGTAACTAGAGGGTATGTCGGCTCCCATTTTGGAACGGGTAGTCAGATTTCTTGTTCCGCACCGGAGTTGACCGCCGAACGAATCGCACGCCACAGTTCATCCCGCCCGCTGCCGGTGCGGGCCGAGTAAGCAATGAGCGGAGCTTGCGGGAACTCCTCTGCCAGCGTGCGCAGAGACTTTTGTAATTGGTTGCCGGAGAGCCGATCGCTCTTTGTGGCGACCAGAAGGAATTGCCGTCCGCTTGCCGCCAGAAAATTCACCATCTGTTTGTCCGCCGGCTGGGGCGGGACGTTCGCATCCACCAACGCCAAACATAAAGCGAGGGTGGGCCGCTCGCGCAAATACGGCTCAATAAAATCGGGCCACCGCGCGTTAACCTCACGCGCCACTCGCGCATAACCGTAACCGGGCAGGTCGGTGAAAATCAGCTCTGGTTGGGGCTTCCCGGGCCAGCGTACTTCAAAAAAATTAATCGACCGGGTGCGGCCGGGCGTCGAACTGGTCCTGGCGATCTTGGCGCCCAGCAGGGAATTAATCACGCTCGACTTGCCAACGTTGGAGCGGCCCAAAAACGCAACCTCGGGAAAAAGCGGGACGGGGAAATGGCTTGGGTCCGTTGCAGACAACAGGAAGCGCGGAAGGACACGCATAATCCAGTCTGCCGCTTTGCCCGCAAGTTTTCAAGTTGCGGGGGGACAACGGAAAAACGCTCAGCTCAGCCCCAGCGGCCGTTTGTGGTTTACGTCCGCTTCCTTTACCGGCCTGAGCGTGTTCCACACCCGCAAAATAGCGACGACCACGACTGCGATTCCAACGCTGATCAGGAAGAACCAGCGGTAAGCGGGGAGCGCGATAAGCAATAGCGCCACGACGCCGCAGGCCACGATTAGTCCGGCGATGCCTCTAAAGTGCCGTGCGGGGCCCGAAGGTTGAGGAACAGTTTCCATCTGACTTTATTTTAGACCTTCGCTTGGAGAAAAAACAAAACCCGCGTCTACGCGGGTTTTCGAGCGCTAAAGATTTTGATTCTACTGGTGCGCGGTTGGACTCTCGCTGGGTGGCGCGGGAATCGGCGTAATGGTCTCGGCCGCCACCTCCGTCACTTCCGGTAAAGGCCGCTCCAGAGCCAGTGCCAGTACCTGGTCCATGGTGTCTACGAAATGTAGTTTCATGGCACTGCGCAGGTTCTCGGGCACCTCGGCCAGATCTTTCTCGTTCTCCTTGGGCAGGAGAACTTCAAACAATCCGGCGCGATGGGCGGCAAGGAGTTTTTCTTTCAGCCCGCCGATGGGCAGCACTTTGCCGCGCAAGGTGATTTCGCCGGTCATGGCCAGATCGCGGCGCACCGGAATTTTGCTCAGGGCACTGGAAATTGCTGTGGCAATGGTAATGCCGGCGGATGGGCCATCTTTCGGAATCGCGCCCTCGGGAACGTGAACGTGAATGTCCATCGAGCGATAGAAGTCGCGCGTCAACCCGAGCCGGTGAGAGCGCGAGCGCACGTAAGACATCGCGGCCTGCGCCGACTCCTGCATCACGTCGCCCAGCTTGCCGGTAAGCGTCAGCTTGCCCTTGCCGTCAACGACCGTCGCTTCCGTGCTCAGGATCGAGCCGCCAACCTCAGTCCACGCCAGGCCGGTAACCAAGCCGATCTCGCTCTTTTCGTGGGCCAGCGTGTCGCGGAACTTGATGACACCGAGGAAGTCATTCACGTTCTCCGGCGTGATCGCGGCCGTGTAATCCTGGCCTTCCTTGACGACTTTGCGCGCAACCTTGCGGCAGACATTGCCGATTTCACGTTCGAGGTTGCGCACACCCGCTTCGCGAGTATAAGAACGAATCAGGGCCAGGATGGCATCGTCAGAAAACTTCAGGTTCTTGTCCGTCAGCCCCGCCTGAAGCATCTGCTTCTTCACCAAAAACTGCTTGGCGATTTCGAGCTTCTCCTGCTCAGTGTAGCCATGCAGGCGCAATACCTCCATGCGGTCCTGCAGCGCCGGGGGAATCGTGTGCAGGACGTTGGCCGTGGCGATGAAGAAAACCTGCGAAAGATCGTATTCCACGTCGAGATAGTGGTCGACGAACATGAAGTTCTGTTCGGGATCGAGCACTTCGAGCAGCGCCGCAGAAGGATCGCCGCGGAAATCCATCGACATCTTATCGACTTCATCCAGCATGAAGACCGGGTTCTTGGTGCCGGCCTTTTTCATCATCTGGATGATCTGGCCCGGCAAAGCCCCGATGTAAGTGCGGCGATGGCCGCGAATCTCGGCTTCATCGCGCACCCCGCCGAGCGACATGCGGACGAACTTACGTCCCGTCGCCTTGGCAATCGACATTCCCAGCGAAGTTTTGCCCACGCCCGGAGGGCCGACGAAGCACAGGATCGATCCTTTGGGATTCTTCACCAACTGGCGGACGGCGAGGAACTCGAGAATCCGGTCTTTGATCTTCTCGAGGCCATAATGATCTTCGTTGAGAACCTTTTCCGCGCGTGAGATGTTGCGGATTTCTTTCGACCGCTTTTTCCACGGCACGGCCAGAAGCCAATCCAGATAATTTCGCGAGACGGTGGATTCGGCTGACATCGGCGGCATCGCTTCCAGTTTCTTGAGCTCCTGCATCGCCTTGTCGCGCACGTCCTTGGACATGCCGGCGGTTTCGATTTTCTTTTTCAGCTCATCGAACTCGCTCTTTTCGCCTCGCCCCAATTCCTTCTGGATGGCCTTGATCTTCTCGTTGAGGTAATACTCTTTCTGCGCCCGCTCCATCTGCCGCTTCACGCGCGACTGGATGGTGCGGTCCATGTTCAGCTTTTCGATTTCGATATCGAGCACATCGCCGATGCGGCTCAGCCGCTCCGCTGGATCGAAAATCTCGAGTAGTTCCTGTTTTTCTTCGATGGAAAGCTGCAAGTTGGCGGCGATCGTGTCGGTCAGCTTGGCCGGGTCTTCCATGCGCACGGCCGCAATCATGGTTTCGTAGTTCAGCGACTGGCACAGCTTTACGTACTGCTCGAAGAGCGATGTCACCCGCTGCATGCCCGCTTCAACTTGCGGTGTGGTCTCAGTGGCGTAACGCGCCACGCGAACGGAAACCTGCATGTAGCCTTCGCTGTCGGTAACCTGCAGAATCTTGCCGCGCTCAATGCCCTCAACCAGTACCTTGATGTTGCCATCGGGCAGCTTCAGGCTCTGCACGATGTTGACGATCGTTCCGACCTGATAAATTTCGTTCGGCTTCGGCTCATCGACGCTGGCGTCGTGCTGGGTGGCAAGGAAAATCTTCTTGTCCGCGGCCAGCGCTTCTTCCAGGGCGCGCACACTCGACTCCCGGCCGACCACGAAAGGAGTCATCATGTACGGGAAGATAACCACGTCCCGAATGGGCATCATGGGCAACTTCTTGCTTTCGAATTTCTCTTTGGGTGTGGTCACTTAGAAAGTCAACTCCTGGCTACTGGCCTCTGGCCCTTAGCCTAACCCTCTATTCTAGCAAGCCGGTTTGGCAACCCCGAAAAGCCAAGACCGAACAGCCAAGGACTAAGAGCTTACTTACCCTGCCTTCTCCATCATCGCCAGCGTGACGTTGCGCTTTTCCACCATTTCCCGCGTCACTTCGAACTCTTTCACCTTCTTCTGGCTGGGCAGATGGTACATCAAATCCAGCATCAATTCCTCTAAAATCATGCGTAATCCGCGCGCTCCGACCTTGCGCGCCATGGCCTGTCGCGCGATCGCCCGCAACGCATCATCGCTGAATTTCAGCCGCACGTTTTCAAACTCAAAGAGCCGCTGATACTGCTTAATGATAGCGTTTTTCGGCCGGGTGAGGATTTCGATCAGGGCAAACTCATCGAGATCTTCCAGGCAGCCCACGACCGGCAAACGGCCGACAAACTCAGGGATCAGCCCGAACTTGATCAGGTCTTCCGGCTGCACATCGCTGAGCAGTTCAAAGTTCCGCTTACTGGCTTCGGCGTTTTCTTCCTGTTCCGCTTCCTCTCCGTGCTTGAAGCCAAGCGACTTTTTTCCAACCCGCCGGCCAATGATCTTTTCCAGGCCGACAAAGGCGCCCCCGCAAACAAACAAAATGTTGGTCGTATCAACCGGCGTGAATTCCTGGTGCGGATGTTTGCGTCCACCCTGCGGCGGCACATTGGCGATGGTACCTTCCAGAATCTTCAGCAGCGCCTGCTGCACGCCCTCGCCGGAAACATCGCGAGTGATCGATGGGTTCTCATCCTTGCGTCCGATCTTATCGACTTCATCGATATAAATGATTCCCGTCTGCGTGCGCCCCACATCGCCGTCGGCAGCTTGCAGTAGCTTAAGAATTATGTTCTCTACATCTTCACCAACGTAGCCTGCTTCGGTCAGAGTAGTCGCGTCCACAATCGCGAACGGCACATCTAGCATGCGCGCCAAAGTCTGCGCGAGCAGCGTCTTGCCCGTTCCCGTAGGCCCGATCAGCAGAATGTTCGACTTGGTCAGCTCGACCCCGTCCCCGGTCCGCTGGCGGTTCATGTAAATCCGCTTGTAGTGGTTGTAAACCGCTACCGCCAGTTTCTTTTTCGTCTGCTCTTGTCCGATTACGTATTCATCCAGAAAGGTCTTTACTTCCTGCGGCTTGGGAAGCTGGTTCGGGGTGGTCGTGGTAGGCGTTGCGGTGCGGTCGTCTTCCAGAATCGAGTTGCAGACCGCTACACATTCATCGCAGATGTACGCTCTTGGGTAATCGCTGGGAGATGAAATCAACTTGGCCACCGCATCCTGAGACTTATGGCAGAATGAGCAGCGCAACATCTCTTCCGTACCGCTTCGATTTTTCACCCGATTTCACCTCTCCCTGCTGAAACTTCTCTGCCGTGGAGCTCTGGCTCTCCGTCCCCTCGGGAGCCTCCGCGAAAGCCCGATCATACCGCTATCTCGTCTTGTAGATGATATCGTCTATGATTCCGTATTCCTTGGCCTGCTGCGCGTTCATAATGAAGTCGCGCTCTACGTCCTTCTCGACCTTGTCCAGCTTTTGCCCGCTGTGTTTGGCCAGCAACTGGTTGGTAATCTCGCGCATGCGGAGAATTTCCCGGGCGTGAATGTCGATGTCGGTCGCCTGCCCGGAAAGCCCACCCATGGACGGTTGATGTATTAAAATCCTCGAATTTGGCAGGGCCAACCGCTTCTTGGCTTCTCCCGCGGCAAGCAGCAGGGCCGCCATGCTGGCCGCCTGGCCGATGCAAATCGTAGTGACATCGTTTTTCACATATTGCATGGTGTCGTAGATCGCCATCCCCGCCGTGATCGAACCTCCCGGAGAATTAATGTAAAGCTGAATGTCCTTCTCCGGATCTTCCTGCGCCAGAAACAGCATTTGCGCGATCACCAGGTTGGCGATGTTGTCGTCAATCGGCGTGCCAATGAAAATGATGTTGTCCCGCAACAGCCGGGAATAAATGTCGTACGCACGCTCGCCCCGGCCAGTCTGCTCGATGACCATGGGCACCAGCATCATCTTTTCGTCGTTCACATGCACCTGCCACACTCCTGCCCCAACCACTTTGCCTGACTTTGGGAGAGGATCGAAAGTGGTCCGCTTTCAGGCGGACTGGCGATACAAAAAATCGAGGGTCTTTTCGTTGCGGATTCTATTTCGGATTCTATCGAGCGCTCCCTCGCGTGTCAAACGCGCGCGAATCGCCTCCGCCGCTTGTTTGGACTGCGTGGCCAGCGCTTCGATCTCCCGATCGATTTCCGCATCGCTGACCTCGATTTTTTCCTCCTCGGCAATCTTGTCCAGCAGCAAGGTCGCCTTTACCTCTTGTGCCGCTTGTTCCTGTTGCCCCGCCCGCAGGCGGTTGAGGTCCATTTTCTTCAGATCTTCCTGCTTCATGCCCTGTGCCGCCAGCGCGCGCAATCCGCGCTCCAGTCGCACATCCACCTGCCGGTCCACCAGCGCTTCCGGTACGGCAAAATCATTTCTCTTCACCAGTTCTGCCACCAGCTTGTCTTTGGCTTCGCGCTCGGCGTTGTGCTTTCGCTCTTCTTCCATCCCCGCGCGGATCCGGGTGCGGACTTCCTGCAGGTCCTGGAATTCTCCCAGCTCTTTGGCGAACCCGTCGTTCAACTCCGGCAAATGCTTTTCCTTGAGGGAGTGAACCTTCACCGTGTACACGAAAGTTTTTCCTGCCAGCCGCTTATCAGAGGAATCCTCGGGATAAGTCACATCGAAGCTGCGCTCGTCGCCGGCATTCGCGCCGCGCAAATTCTCGGTGAACTCCGGCATCGTGTTCTTGCCGGCAATCTCCACCAGGACTTCATCCATGTGCACAGGCTTCGCATCAGCCGAGCCGCCCTCTTTGGGCTGACCATCGAGCGAGACTTGCGCAAAGTCACCGTCCGCCAGCGCCCGGCCTTCGACGGCTTCAAACGTAGCCCGTTGCTCGCGCAGATGATTTAACGCCTCCTCGACTTCCTCATCCGTGACGGCGACTACCGGCTTTTCCGCGCGCAGCTCTTTGTAGCCTTCCACCTTGATTTCCGGCATGACTTCAAAGCTGGCCTTGAAGCGCAACGGCTCGCCATCATGCACGTGCAGGTCGGTCACGCGCGGCTGAGAAACCGGAATCATTCCGCGCTTCTCGGTTTCCTGGCGAAAATACCGCGGCACCAGCGCTTCGACCACCTCACTCTTGATGTCCTCGGAAAAACGCTGGCGAATCACCGATGCCGGCACATGGCCACGGCGGAAACCGGGCAGCCGCGCCAGCTTTTGATACTTCTGAATGAGATTTTCCGTCTCGCGAGTGACCTGTTCGGCTGGGACCTCGACTTCGATCTCCCGCTTTGTATTGCTCGCAGTTTCTGTGGGGCTCACATTTCCCTTTCAAAATCAAGGGCGGTTTTCTGGCGCACGGGCAGGCTTCAGAGCATGCCCAAGTAACTTTGAGTGTAAAGAACATGGGAGAGCACCGTCAAACACCAAAAGGGAACTAGAAGTGCGATGTGACCCACTCTGCCCAGTGCCCCAGGGCCCGCCCGGAGCGTAGTCGAAGGGTTCGCGGCCCGGTCCTGGACGCTAACCTGGGCTATGCCTCCATGCAATTTTCTTATGCGCCAGGCGCGCCGCATTCACAAGCTTGTTTCCTTTGATTCGTCTGTCATGACGCTTCTGGGCAACTATATACTTGGCTCACATGTATAATCCTGCTTGCCGTGGCCGCCTTGCTAATCGGCGTCGGCATCTATCAAGACAAGACGGTCAAT
>Ga0335076_10002295_pt1 | contig 18983 bp, 14 predicted proteins | sample Lox_Sample_25_FD_206717 | JGI IMG/M metagenome (GOLD analysis project Ga0335076, IMG submission 206717) | Soil microbial communities from Loxahatchee National Wildlife Refuge, Florida, United States - Lox_Sample_2.5 | ecosystem: Environmental > Terrestrial > Soil > Wetlands | place: USA...
TGTTCGGCAGGCTGTGCGGCTCGTTGGTGAAATTGAGTATGTCCACCGCGGTGGGTTGGGCATTCACCAGGCCCGCCGTCACGAAGGTATCCGCGCCTCCTTCGGGCCGGCTGGCGGTCGAGCGGTAGCCATCGAGGGTGAAGCCCAGCCGCTCGAGCGGTTTCCAGCTGGCGTTGAGACCGTAGAGATAGGTATCGACCTTGCGATTCATGGTGTTGTTCACCATCTCGGGCTGAAACTCGTTGACCGACAACGAGTTGATGACCCCATTGTGCACGACCACGTTGGTCGCCCAGGGCGTGCCGTCGCTGTAGAAACCCGTGTCGTCTGGCGCCGCGAAGTAATACGACTGGTTGTAGCCGATCTGCGGGTCGTCGAGGTGCGTCCAGAGCGCATCGGCGGTCAGGCGGAAGGTCGAATCCGGGCGCCACTCGAGGCTGCCGGACAACGCCGAGCGTTTCTTGTCGTCGAAGATCGAGCCGAAGGTGATACAGCACGGAGTCGCCGTCAGCGGTACGGAATCGGGTCCACCGGTGAACGGGTAAGTCGTCGGGCCGTAGATGTTCTGGTTGTAGGCGTTGAGTGAGTCGGTACGCAGCTTGGCGTTGGAATATACCCCGCCGAGCACGAAGCCGAGCGTTTGCGCGGAGTTGGTGTTCTCGATGAACGCCGAGTACTTGCTGCCCCACAGCTCCGACATGTCGTTGTAATCGCCTTCGACGTGAGCGCCGGCATGAAAGCCGGGGTTATCGAAGGCGCTCGCCGTGCGCAGGTTCACCGTGCCGCCGATGCTGCCCTCGACCGCGGAGGCCTGCGGCGATTTCAGCACGTCGGCGCCGGTGATCAGCTCGGCCGGCAGCACGTCGAAGGCGAGATCCCGGCCGTCGTCGTCGCTCGCCAGGATGCGGTTGTTGAGGGTGACGATGTTGTACTCGGAGGTCAGGCCGCGCACGGTGATCTTCTGACCCTCGCCACCGGTAGTACGGTCGATGGTGATGCCCGGCAAGTGGGCGAGCGAGTCGGCGACGTCGGCGTCGGGAAAGCGACCGAGCTCGGTGGAGTTGATTGAATCCAGCACCACCGGAGCCTCTCTCTTGATGTCAAGTGACTTCTCGAGGTTCGCTGCCATGCCGTACACGACCACCGTTTGCAGCTCGTCCTTCTTGGTGGTAGCGGGCTTTTCGGTTGTCGCATCGGGCGTGCCCGTCGTGTTGGCAGCCGCCGCAGCCGCGGCGGGTGCCGCAGTTGCATCGGCTGCGGCCGCCTCGGCCGCATGCGCCGTGGCGGCGCCGGCGAGCGGCAGCACCAAGAGCATCGTCCAGGACCCGAAACCGCTCCTCGACCGGGATTGCGCTCTCATTGTGTGGATCCCCCGTTAATCTGCTGCGCCAGCGCTCGGCTCGCAGGCCCTCGAGTACTCGCCGAGGACCTGCCGGATGTGGTGTATGACGAAGCTCTGCGCGCTCACCTGGATCTCGCCCCGGCGCACTGCCGCGTGCACCGCCGGCAGGTACTGGCGCAGCAGCGCCAGGGGCGGTGCAGCGCCAGCGAACGCGGCTTCGAGGCGTGTCAGCGCCTGCGCCACCGCGGGCAGCGGCCAGTAGTAACGGGTGCGGTCGCTCAGGCTGTATTCGAGCTGCAATTCCAGCGTGCGACCGCTGCCGCGGTAGTACTTGCGCCAGTGCGTGGGGTCGGCGCGCATGGCCGCGAGGAGCGTCTCGCGCACCCGCGAGCTGCGCTCCTCTCCGAGCCACTCGCGTTCGATGCGGTCCAGTGCCCAGACCGCCTCACGGAGCGCAAAAGTCAGCGCCGGGCCGACCTTGAGAATGGCAAAGTGATCGCGCACCAGCGCGGCAAGGGCCTGCGGCGGCTGGTAGTCGGTCGAGTGCGCCTCGAACACGAGGCGTGGTACCGACTGCAGGCAGCCGCTCAATTGGCGCGCCTTGGCGGGGTCGTACTCGATTACGTGCTCATTATCGAATTCGACACCCGGCTGCACGACGAGCGCGATCACCCGCTCCCAGGCGGCCTCGAGCCCGCGCCGTGAGAAAGCCGTGCGGTGCGCGGCGATGGTGGCGAGCGCGGCCTGCGGCTCGGTCACGGCCAGCTCGTGCAGCGCCTCGTGCGCCCCGCCTGGGGTCGGCACCTCCGAGCCGATCACATACACGGGCGGCTCGGCACCTGCGATCTGCCCGGCCTCCTCGGCCCGCGCGCACAGTGCCGCGGTGCGCTCGGCGATGACCTCGTCCGGCAGCGCGACCGCATCGCCCGCGCACGACATCGAGCAGTCGAGATGGATCTTGCGAAAGCCGGCGAGGACATACTCGGCGATCATGACAGCGGCACGCTCGAGCGCGGCGTCCGCCGGCTGCGTCTGCCAGTAGTTGGGGCCGAGATGATCGCCGCCGAGGAGCACGCGCTCGCGCGGCAGGCCGATCTCGTCGGCCATGCGCCACACGACATCGCGAAATCCGGCCGGTCGCAGCCCGGTGTAGCCGCCGTCCTGATTCACCTGGTTGGAGGTCGCCTCGATCAGCGCCGCGCCGCCGATTGCCTGCGCGTGTCGCAGCGCAGCCCGCAGCACCAACGGATGTGCCGAGCAGACCGAATAGATGCCCAGCGGCTCGCCCGCGCGATGACGCCGCACCCGCTCCAGCAGCGCCCTCACGCCTGCTCCTCCGGCTCGATGGCGAGCAGTGCCGCGGCCACGAATGCCAGCGCGATGGCGACCAGCTTCAACGGCTGCGGCACGAGGCCGAGGAGCGCGAGCGCGATGAGGGCGGTAATGAGCGGTGCACCGGCGTTGGTGAGTGGCGATACCACGATCGCTTTGCCGTAACGGAACGCGTACACCAGAGTCAACGCGCCGACCGAATTGAGGATCTGCGTGATTGCCGCGAGCCAGGGGCCGCCGAGGCCGTAGTTGATCGGCTGTGAGAAGTCGGTCATGTAGAGAGCGAGCGGAATGAGTGCGAGGGCGGTCAGAGTCATGTAGAGGAAGATGCTCTCGGCGCTCATCGTGCGATTGGCGAGCTTCATGAAGAACGCCTGCACCCCCCAGGCGACCAGGATGACGAGTGAGTAGAAGAACCAGGCGACGCCGTGGCCGCTGGCCGATTCCCCGGGCGCATAGTCGAAGAGGGGTAGTGCGGCAAGCGCGAGCGCAATGCCGATTGCACCGACCCAGCTGACCCGCTCGCGCAACCACCCGACCGACATGGCGATCGTCACGACCGGCGACAGGGCGATGAGCGGAAAGATCAGGTAGGTCGGCCCGGTATGGACGGCGTGAAAGAGGAGCATCTGCCCACCGGCACCGGTGAGGCCGATGAGGACGCCGAGGAGAATCGAGCGCGGATCGTGCTGGTACTTCCAGCCGATGCGCGCGAGCGCAAAGACAGCCGGAGGAACCATCGTGAAGGCCCACACCACGTACACGAGCGTCTCGGGGAAGCCGTTCTCGGCCGGGCGACCCGCGAATGCACCCCAGACGCCCCAGAGTCCTGTCGTCACAAGCGCGAAAACCAAGCCGGCGTGGCGACTCATGGACCCCCGCAGCGGATCCGAGTGCTCACCGCGCCGCGACCCCGCGGGTTCATCATGGGTACCGGCGTCTGTATAATTCGAAATAAAACGAAACCCCGCTGCCCGGTATGATTCTTTTCTTTATTTTCCACACTATTTCGAATACTTTCATATCTGTCAAGACCCGTGTGACGCTCAGGCGGGACGCCCCGCTGATCATGGCGCGCGCCGCACGGACCGTGCCGCAGGCTATGGCGTCAAGCGGATTGGATAGACTCGTCGTCGACACGCGAGAAGGCCGTAAGGCGTGAGCCGCGCCCCCACCAGCAGACGTCGATTTCTTCAGCTCGTTGCGGGCACGGGCGTCGCTTCGCACACGCTCACCGCCGCGGCCCTGTCACGAGCCCCCGATACCGCTGGCACGGGCGCTTCCGGCATCGCTGCCGATCCGTCGCAGGGCACGCAGGCAACAGCGGCCGCGATCGGCGACGGCCCGTTGCGGCTCGAGTTCGACCACGCCCTGCGCTCGCGTGTGTGGCGTGTGCGCCGCGAGGGAAGAGGTCCGGGCATCGCGCTCACGCCGTGGGCGGTGACGGAGTATCTGCTGCTCGACGATGGCGGCCGCATCGAGCGCTTCGCGCTGCGTTCCATGCAGCACGAGTCGGTGAATGGGCCGCATGGGCGCGGAGCGAGGCTTACCCTGTCAGGCGTCGGCAGCCCAAGCTCAGGGCCTCGGGGCCCCGCAGCGCAGATCGAGAAGAACGTCCGCATCGAGCTCTACGAGCGTTACCCCGGATTCGCTTTCTATCGCGTTTCGTACCGCAACCTCTCCCCGCACCCCATCGGGCTGCGCGCTTGGCGCAGCGCCGAGCTGCAGCTGTTGGCGGCCGGCAGCGACGCGGCGGGCGCCGCGGGCGACGGCCGTCCCGCAACTGCCACGGCCGCCGAGCCGCGGTTCTGGTGCTACTGCGGCAGCACGCACGAAGACCGGCGCGACTGGGTGCAGCCGGTCAGGGTGGGCTTCTCGCAGGAGAATTTCATGGGCATGACTGCCTCCGACTACGGCGGCGGCATCCCCATCGTGGATGTGTGGCGCCGCGACTGCGGTCTTGCCGTCGGTCACGTGGACTCGGTGCCGCGTCTACTGTCGCTACCGGTCGCACGGACCGAGCGTGGTGCGCGGCTGGGAATTGCGGGCACGATCGAACGGCCGCTCGCTGCGGGGGAGGTGTTCAGTACACCCGAGACTTTCATCGCCACCCATACCGGCGACTATTTCAACACGCTCGATGCCTATCGCCGCATCATGTCCGAGCGCGGCCTTGCTTGCCCGCGGCCGCCGGACTCCGCCTACGAGGCCATCTGGTGCGCCTGGGGCTATGAGCGCAGCTGCACCCCGCAGCTCATCGAGGGCACACTCCCCAAAGTCCGGAACCTCGGCCTGCGCTGGGCGGTTATCGACGACGGCTGGCAGACGAACGTCGGCGACTGGAAGCCTGACCCAGCCAAATTTCCCGGCGGCAGCGCCGACCTCAAGCGCCTCGTGCGCGACATCCGCGCACACTCCCTGAAGCCCCGGCTGTGGGTGGCGCCGCTCGCCTGCGCGCCCGGCTCCGATCTGCTGCACGACCACACCGACATGCTGCTTCTCGACAAGGAAGGTGCGCCACAGAACATCTCGTGGTGGAACAGCTTCTATCTTTGCCCGGCGTACGAGAAGACGGTCGCCTACACGGAATCGCTGGTGCGCCGCTTCATCGGCGAATGGGGCTTTGCCGGACTCAAGATCGACGGCCAGCACCTGAACGGTGTGGCGCCGTGCTACAACCCGGCGCATCGGCACGCACGACCCGAGGAGTCGCTGGAGCGGCTGCAGGATTTCGTGCACGCGATGTATGTCACTGCACTCAAGCTCGATCCCGAGGCGGTGATGGAGCTGTGTCCCTGCGGCACTGCCTACTCCCTCTACAACCTCGCCTCTGTGAACCAGGCGCCGGCCTCTGATCCAGAGTCATCGTGGCAGGTCCGGCACAAGGGCAAGACGCTCAAGGCGCTCATGGGCCCGAGCGCGGCGTTCGCCGGCGACCACGTCGAGCTCAGCGACGGTGGCGACGATTTCGCCTCGACCGTCGGTATCGGCGCAATCGTCTCGACCAAGTTCACCTGGCCGCGCGACCCGAAACCCAAAGACTCGTTTCTCCTGACACCGCAGCGCGAGGCGCTGTGGCGCAAGTGGATAGCGCTCTACAACGAGCGAGTGCTGCCGCGGGGCAGGTATCGCGGCGAGCTGTATGACATCGGCTTCGACAGGCCCGAGACACACGTGGTCGAAAAGTCCGGGCGGCTGTACTACGCGTTCTACGGGCGCAGCTGGAACGGGCCGGTGACGCTGCGCGGCCTGGCGGCCGGGCGTTATCGGCTGCGCGACTACTTCAACGACCGCGACCTCGGCGAGGTGGCGGTGCCGGGCGGCACGCTCGAGCTCGCCTTCGAACGCTTCCTGCTCCTCGAGGCGATACCGGTCTGATGTCTCAGGCAAGCGAGCGCGGTCTCTTGGTCGGGGAGCGCAGGCGTCGCATCTGCGAGCTGCTGCGCGCCGAGGGGCGTGTCACGGTCGAAGCGCTCGCCGCGCGTTTCGGCACTTCCCAGGTCACCATCCGTGGGGATCTCTCGACGCTCGAATCGCACGGTGCGCTCACCCGCACCCACGGCGGCGCGCTCAGCGTGACCGAGGTCGATCAGCCCCTCAGCGTCAAGCAGCTGCAGCACCATGCCGAGAAGCTGCGTATCGCCGAGGCCGCCGCCGCACTGATCCGCGACGGCGAGACCCTGATCCTCGACTCCGGCACCACCACGGCGGAGATCGCGCGCCGCATCCGCGCGCTCGATCTCAAATCGATCAATGTCATCACCAACGCGCTCAACATCGCCGCACTCCTCGTCGACGTGCCGTCGGTGCGGCTGATCATGCCCGGCGGCATCCTGCGCCGCGAATCCGACTCGTTGTCCGGTCCCATGGCGGAAGCCGCGCTCGACACACTGCAGGCCAACCGCCTGTACCTGGGCGCGGACGGCATCGATCCGCAGATCGGCGTCATGACGCCGCATCTTGCCGAGGCGGAGCTCAACGCCAAGATGATCGCCATCTCGCGCCAGGTGGTCGTGGTGGCCGACTCCTCCAAGTTCGCCCGCAGCAACATCTCCCTGATTGCCCGCATCGAGCAGCTGCACATGCTGATCACCGATCGCGCCGCGCCCGCCGAGGCCATCGAGCAGCTACGGCAGCGAGGTGTCGAGGTGCGACTGGTGTGAGGACGCGATCGACGTGTGGCGCTCGCTTCGTGGCGCTGCTGGCCGCCGCCGCGGTCGACGGCTGCGCGCCGGGCACTGCCGTGGCGGCGTCCGCTGCGGTCGCAACATCCGACGCGCAGCCTCCGACGCGCTATTACCTCCTGGGCGACTTCGCGCGCGTCGAGAAAATCGACGCCCATGTGCACGTCTACGGCGTGGCGAATCACCTCATGGCGCAGGCGATCGCCGACCGCTTCCGCATCCTCGACATCAATGTCGACGCCGCCGATTACCCTCCGATCCTCGAACAACGGCGCGACGCGGTCGCGCTGCGCGCGCGCTACCCGGGGCGCGTCGCGTTCGTGACCACATTCTCGGTCGAGGACTTTTTCTCGCCAGGGTGGAGCGCCGCGGTGTTGCGCGACATCGACGCCGCAATCGCCCAGGGAGCCGTCGGAGTCAAGATCTGGAAGAACATCGGCATGGCACTGCGCGATGCCGACGGCCGCTACGTGATGCCGGACGACGGGCGGCTCGAGCCGATCATCGCGTACCTCGAGGCTCACCGCATCGTGCTGCTCGGGCACCAGGCCGAGCCACTCAACTGCTGGCTGCCACCGGAGAAGATGACGGTGCGGTCGGACCGTGAATACTTCAGTGAGCATCCGCAGTACTACATGTATCGGCATCCGGAGATGCCGACGCAGCAGACGATACTCGCGGCGCGCGACCGCATGCTGCGCGCGCACCCGGCGCTGCGCTTCGATGCCGTGCACCTCGCCTCGCTCGAGTGGAACGTGGACCGTGTGGCGGACTTTCTCGATCGCTTTCCCGAGACCCGCGTCGACGTGGCGGCGCGCCTGGTGCATCTCGAGTACCAGGCAGCCAGCGAGCCGCAGAAGGTGCGGCGCTTCCTGATCCGTTACCAGGATCGTATCCTCTACGGCAGCGACACTGCCTACGGTCCCGAGGACTCCGATGTCGCCGCCGTCACGTCGCTGCACCGCGACTGGCTCGAGGACTGGCGCTTCCTCGCGACCGCGGAACTCATGCACTCAGCGGATTTCGCGCCCGCATTCCACGGTCTGCATCTGCCGCGCGAGGTCATCGACAAGATCTACCGGCGCAACGCGCAAGCGCTGTTTCCGAACGCCTGGGACTAGCGCGTGTCTGCAGCGCCAGCTCGCCCATGGCCGCGGTGACCGCTGAGCAAGGTCACGCTCGGGTGATCTTCGCGGCGAGCCTCGGTACAGGTTTCGAGTGGTACGACTTCTTCCTCTACGGCTCGCTCGCGGCCGTCATCTCGCGGCAGTTCTTCACCGACCTCAACGAGATCACCGGGTTCATCTTCGCGCTGCTCACCTTCGCGGCCGGATTCGCCGTGCGGCCGTTTGGCGCGCTCTTCTTCGGCCGACTCGGCGACCTCGTGGGTCGCAAGAAGACTTTCCTCGCCACCATCATCATCATGGGCACCGCGACCACCCTGGTCGGTGTCCTGCCGAGCTATCAGTCGATCGGCATCGCCGCGCCCATCGCGCTGATCGCGCTTCGCATGCTGCAAGGTCTTGCCATCGGCGGGGAGTACGGCGGAGCTGCCATCTACGTCGCCGAGCACGCTCCCGCAGCGGAGCGCGGTCGCTACACGAGTTGGATCCAGACGACTGCGACCCTGGCGCTGCTGCTGAGCCTCCTGGTCATCCTCGTCTGCCGGGCGGCGCTCGGAACCGAGTTCGAGAGCTGGGGCTGGAGGATCCCGTTTCTCCTCTCGACGGTGCTGCTGGCACTCTCCGTCTACATCCGCCTGCAACTCGCCGAATCACCGGTGTTTCGACAAATGGTGGCCGAGGGGGCGCAGTCCCGCGCGCCCGTCCGCGAGGCCTTCGGCGACAGCAGTAACCTGAAGTTGATTCTTGCCGCGCTGTTTGGCGCGACCGCCGGAATGAACGTGGTGTGGTACGGGGGACAGTTCTACGCACTGTTCTTCCTCACCCAGGTACTCAAGGTCGAGACGCAGGCGGCCAGCCTGCTGCTGGCGGCAGCGCTGGTGGTCGCGACCCCGCTGTACCTGGTGTTCGGGCGGCTCTCGGATCGCATTGGCCGCAAGAGAGTGGTGCTGGTGGGGATGGCGCTTGCGGCGTTGACGTTCTTTCCCATCTATCACGCGATCACGCACTTTGCGAACCCGGCGATCGAGGCAGCGGCGCAGCGCGCGCCGGTCACGATCCTGGCGCAGCCAGGCGGCTGCAGTGTGCAGTTCGATCCGATCGGCAAGAAACGCTTCGTCAGCTCCTGCGACATCGCCAAGGCAGCTCTGGCCGGCGCCGGCGTCCCCTACGCGACGGCAGTCAGGCCCGGCGGCGGTATTGCGCTGGTGCGCGTCGGGCGCGCCGGCGCCGGGGCGATCGACGTGTCGTCCTTCGAAGGCGCGCAGCTTTCCACGCAACGTTTCAGAGACGAACACGCCGCGTTTCTCCGGGATTTGCGTCGTGTGCTGACTGCCGCAGGCTACCCCGCGAAAGCGGATCCGGCGCGCATCAACTATCCCATGGTCTTCCTGATGCTCCTCATCCTGATGGTATACGTGACTGCGGCGACCGGTCCGATGGCCGCCTGGCTGGTCGAGCTTTTCCCGGCACGCGTGCGCTATACGTCGCTCTCCGTGCCCTACCACATCGGCGCCGGCTGGTTCGGTGGATTCCTGCCCGCCGTGGCATTTGCGCTCGTAGCGATCACCGGAGACATCTACTCGGGCATCTGGTACCCGGTGGTCGTCGCCGCCGTGACGGTCATCGCCGGTTCTTGTTTGCTGCCGGAGACGGCGGGACGCGCGATAAGGGCGCTCCGCGCAGCGCAGCGGTACTGATCGCTCAGCTTGGCAGGGAAGCCGTGCAACGCGTCGCGGCCCTTCGTAGGCCCAATCCCACATTCCTTTGACGGCTTTCCGACCGACGCCTGACGGTTTCCCCGACCGACGCGTTTCGGCCCGCGCTGGATACTGGGTGGACTGCAGCGAGTCTCGCAAACGCAGGAGCAGTTAAGGGCAGCCATGGAAACGGCGGGCGACAAGATGGCCAACCTTATTGGCGACGTCCTGAGACTGCTTCGATGCGTGAGGGATGCGGCGATCCTCTTCGCGCATGGTCCGCGCGACGCATGAATGCGTAGACCGGCAAAGTAAGCGCTGCGCGTACCGCGCGCCTGCAGCGGGGCGGCCGGCGCATGCCGCCGCCGCCAGCGCACGGCAGGGGCCGGTGCTCGCGCTTCTGGCGCTGCTCATCCTTGCCGCAATGGTGCACGCCGCAGCCGCCTCTGCAGAGGCGGCCGGCGAGGGGAACACGCACTCGGACACACTTACCGCAGATTCCTCGCGCCCGGACGCACAGCTTCACGAGATCGTGCCGAGCACCTTTCGCCCGCCGCCCGCCTACGGCCCGCCCGGGCCAATGCCCGGCGTCCCCCCGGCTGCCGAGCTCGAGGCCTCAGGGGCCGTGATTGGAAAGATCATCATCGACAACGAGAACATCTTCGACCTCAGCAATCCCAAGGACGATAACGGACTGTTCCGGCTCGCCGACCGCCTGCACATCAAGACGCGCGCGGGCGTGATTCGCAAGCAACTGCTTTTCAGGTCCGGACAGCGCTACTCGCGGCGCGTCCTCGACGAGTCGGAACGCATTCTGCGCGAGGAGGGCTACTTCTACGACGCCTGGATCCGCGAGGTCGGTTATCAGGACGGCAAGGTTGACGTGCGCGTGACCACCAAGGACGTGTGGACGCTGAATCCCGGCTTCAACTTCGGGCGCAGTGGCGGCACCAATTCCACCGGCGTGAAGCTCGAGGACAGCAACATGCTCGGCAGCGGCACCGATGTCGTGCTGTCTCATTCGTCGAACGTCGATCGCACCATGACGCAGCTGTCGGCTTCCGATCAGCACGCCTTCGGCGGCTGGACCTCGGTGGCGGTCAACTATGCCGAGCAGAGCGATGGCTATCAGCGCGAGCTCACGATCCAACAGCCGTTCTACGCCCTGGAGACGCGTCGGGCCGCCGGGGTATACGCACTCAACGACCTGCAGACCGACTCCCTGTGGGACCGCGGGCAGATCATCGACCAGTTTCAGGACCTGCATCAGGGCGCGCAGGTTTACCTCGGCCTGTCCCAGGGCCTGCAGGACGGTTGGGTGCGTCGCTGGAGCACCGGCCTCACCTACGATGAGCATCTGTTCGCGCCGGTGAGCACCTGGACCGGAGTCGCCGTGCTTCCGGAGTACCGCCGCTTCGTATATCCGTGGGTGCAGTTCGATCTGATCCAGGACGATTACCTGAAGGTATGGAATCACGACCAGATCGGCCGCACCGAAGACTTCTACCTCGGGACATCGGCGAGTGTGCGGGTCGGCTACGCGGCTGCCTCCCTCGGCTCGAGCAGCAGCGCGCTCCTCTTTCAAAGCTCGGCGACCCGCGGTTACCGCGCCGGCGGATCGACCTTGCTGCTCTACGGTGATTTCTCGGGCCGCCTCGCGCAGGGCGCGCTCTACAACGGGATCATGGACGCCGCGGTGCGCTACTACGTCGAGCAGAGCAAGAACTGGCTGTTCTACGCGGCTTTCCTCGCCACCAAGGGCTGGCGGCTGGATCTCGATAACCAGATTCTGCTCGGCGGTGACAACGGGCTGCGCGGCTATCCACTGCGCTATCAGGACGGCACGGAACGCGCGCAAATCACCGTGGAACAGCGCTATTTCACCGACTGGTACCCTTTCCGCCTGTTTCGCGTCGGCGGAGCCGTGTTCTTCGATGCCGGACGCGTCTGGGGCGGTGCCCCGCTCGCCGCGCCAAACCTGGGACTGCTGAAGGACGCCGGGTTCGGCCTGCGCTTTGGCAACGCCCGCTCAGGCCTCGGCAATGTCGTGCACGTCGACCTGGCCTTCCCGCTCAACGCGCCCCCGGGTATCAAGAAGGTGCAGTTCCTCGTGCAGACCGAGGCACATTTCTGAGCCGGGTGCAGCGCGCTACCTGACGGGCATGATGCGGGCCAGCAAGCCGCCGTCGGCGCCAACGTACAGCGAGCCGTCGGGCGCCTGTTGCACGGCACGGATCTTCCACGCCCGATCCGACAGCAGGCGTTCCTCGTGGATTACGCGCTCGCCCTCGACGACGAGGCGCTCGAGATAGCGCAGCGTGAGCGAGCCGATGAAGATGTTGTTGCGCCAGCGGGGAAAGGCATCGCCGCTATAAAAGATCATGCCGCTGGGGGCGATGTCGGGGTTGTAATAGAAGACCGGCTGCTCCATGCCGGCGTGGTGAGTGCTTCCGGCACCGACCGGCGTGCCGTCGTAGTTGATTCCATAGCTGATTATCGGCCAACCGTAGTTACGACCGCGTCGGATGATGTTGATCTCATCACCGCCCAGCGGTCCGTGCTCGTGCTCCCACAGTGCTCCGGTCGCCGGATCGAGCGCCAGGCCGACGGGATTTCGGTTGCCGTAGGTCCAGATCTCGGCGCGGGCGCCGCGTTGACCGACGAAGGGATTGTCTTTTGGAATGCTGCCGTCGTCGCGCAGTCGAATGACCTTGCCGAGGTCCGAGCCGAGATCCTGCGCGTTTGCAGGCAGATTGCGCTGGCCGAGCGTGACATAGAGATAGCCGTGGTCGAGGACCAGCCGTGACCCGAACTCGTTGCTGTTGGCGATCACCGGGCGCGCGGTAAAAAGTCGCTGCCGGTCGGTGAGCGCATCACCGACGAGGTGGGCGCGATCGACGACCGTGGTGTTGCCGCCGGGGACCTCGATCGACAGGACCAGATAGATCCACCCGTTGTGGGCGTAATCCGGGTGGACGAGCACGTCCAGGAGGCCGCCGTCGACTTTACCGTGAACTGTCGGCACGCCCGCCACCGCCGTCAGAGTCCGCGTCGCCGGGTCGAACGAGCTCAGCGTCCCGGTGGGTCGGTCGGCTACCAGCAGGCGGCCATCGGGCGGGAAGGAAAGCCCCACCGGCGCGGTCAGACCCGTCGCGACGACCTCGACCTGGAAGCGGGCCTCAGGAGTCGTGTACTGCCACTTGGCGCCAAGCGGCTCCGCCGCGCTGGCGGTGGATGCGATGCCGACGGCGAGCATCAGCGCACGGAGCATCACGATGCGGCCCGCGCACGGAGGCATCTTGCCGATAGAGACTGACATGACCCGACTTCTTTGCTCGCGGCGCTCAGCATGATACGCGGCCCGCTGCAGACCGTCGGCAGCGATCGACCGTGGACTAGCATGCGTCACCACTGCCACCATCGGCTGACGGAGGTGCAGGCTTTGATGGCGCAGTGGGAGGAAAGGCGGATTGCGCGCTGCGGCCAGCGGTACCGTGCCGTGGCCCGCATTGCCGCTTTGCTGGCGGCGCACGCCCTGCTGGTGAGCTCACCGCTTCGCGCCGAAACACAGGAGCCGGCATCGCAATGGCAGTTTGCGGTCACTCCCTACGTGTGGTTACCGCACATCGATGCTTCGCTCGGGTTTGAGACTCCAGGGACGGGAGGCCCGCCGGTCGTCCTGAATGACATCCTGAAGTACCTGAGCGGCGCGTTCTTCCTGAGCGCAGAAGCGGCCAAGGACCGATGGCGGCTGGCGCTCGACCTCGTCTATTGCAATTTCAGCAAGGCAGACAGCAAGGTGTCCACGGTCGTTGGGCCGGGCGGCACGCTCGAAGTGCCGGTCAATGCTGACACGACTACGACGTTAGGCGGCTCGATGGTCTCGGTCACCGGCAGTTATGCGCTGCTGGCACAGCGGGAGGCGGAGTTCGATCTTCTCGCAGGGCTGCGCTACACGCACATCGGCACCACCCTGCACTGGGACTTCGCGGCCGACGTTGCGAGCCTCCCGGCGAGGACGGGATCGGCTGCCCAGGGCGTGGATCTGTGGGACGGCGTCGTCGGTTTCCGCGGCAGCGCCAGGCTCGGCGCCGGGAATTGGTTCGTGCCGTACTACCTGGATGCGGGGGCGGGTACTTCCAAGTTCACCTGGCAGGGACTGCTTGGAATCGGCTACTCCTTCGGCTGGGGTGATCTGCTGCTGGTCTATCGGTACCTCTCCTTCGAGCAGGGCGATGACAAACCCGTGCAGCGTCTCGAGTTTGCAGGGCCGGCCCTTGGGGCGACCTTTCATTTTTAGGCACGGGCGCTGCGCTTAGCTCCTTACTTCGGGGATTTTGCCGGCTTGGCCGGTTCTTCGACCGAGATCGCCAGCGCCTCGATGTACGTCACCCTGACGTGATCGCCGGTCTTGATGTTCTTCAGCTGCGCCGGGTCCTGCACGTTGAGGTCAACCTCCTTCCCCTCGGGGCCGCGCAACGTCACCACTCCCTTGGCAGCGTCGACCGTGATCACGTCAGCTGTCGCGGTGATCTTGCGGGCGACGGCTCCGCCCGGCTTGGCTCCAGCGGGAGCCGGCGGGCTCACGATGTTCTCGACCTTCGGCGGACCGGCGTCGGCAGGCGCGCCCGGCTTCAGCTCCAGTGCCAGCCCCTGTGTGTAGTGGGCACGGACGATGTCGCCCACCTTTATCTGGTTGAAGTTCCGAACCTGGTCACCGACGGCGATCTCGGAGACCTCACCGTTCGCCCGCTTGAGCGTGACGGTGCGGTTGGCGGGGTCGATCGCTACGACCGTCGCGGTGAGATCGGCCGTGACCGCGCCCGCGGCCATGCCGGGCCCGGTGGTGATGGCGCCCTTGACGCTCGGGGACGTCTGCGCCTGCGCCAGCACAGCCGCACTGGCGAGCGCAGCGCCGATCAGCGCGGCCGCGATGGGTCTGACGAACTTCATTGGCAACCTCTCCGCTTGCGTGAACACTTTCAGCGGGAGTCTAACGTGTCGAATCGCTCGCGCGCTTCCCTATTTGCCCGCCGGCTTGCCGTGCACCGCGTCGAGGTGACGGACGAGCTCGGCGGCCCAGTTCCTGAGAACGAGGTCGGCGGCCGCCGTGTTGGTAACGCGATTCGCCGCTTGCGCCACAGCGTTCTGCGCGGCTTCGGTATCCATTACCCGTGCCAGAATGGTATTCGAAGTCGAGTCCCACAATTCCAGGTAGAGAGTCGCCTGGCCTGCGGTCCTGACGATCACGGGGTCGATACCGGGCGCCATCAGGTCCGGCGCGGTGACCGCGACGTTGACCAGCGCCGGCCGCAGCACCAGGACGTCCGCTGCACCATAAGCGACTACCGGGTAGCCCCCTTTAGTCAGCTCGGCGACGAACACCCTTTTGAACTCGCTCGCCAGCGCGCCCTTCATGCGCTGAATATCCGCATCCGTCACGCGCTGGTCGGGGCTGATCGCGTCCTGGTTGTAATCCCGCGCCCAGTTCTTCTGAAACTCGACGTAGCAGTCGAGTACCGCCATGCGGTTGTATTGGGAAAATTTTGCACCGGGTCTGAGGTACACGAGCCGTTGCGGCGTCTGCATCTGCAGGACCAGGCCATCCTTGCTCTGCTCCGGAGCAGTCTGCTGCGCGGAAAGCGCCGGGGCGAGGGCGAGCCAGACGCAAAGACCGACAAACGCGCGGCACGCGTGCGACAGGACTGACTTCTTCATGGATCCCTCCCGTGGGGACCGGCGACGGATCGCTGGCGATGGCGGCTCGCAGCGCCAGCTCGCCGGGCAGGTGCAAGTCGCGCCGGCATCATAGTTGCACATTTCGCCCGCGGGTACCGCTGCTGCCCTTAGTTCTTCGCTTTGACCTCGAAGTGGTCCGGCTCGCTCCAGGGATCGGCGGAACCCTCTGCTGCATCGAAGCGAACCATGGTACCGCTGAGCCGGTCGCTCTCCAGGCGGAAGCGGATGTAGTGGTAGTTCACCGAGGTGTGCAGCTTCGACAGCTCGCCGAACAGGCGTATTGCCGGCACCGGCTTGGCGCCGCCGCCGCCGCTCACGAGGTACGTAACGCCGTCGCGGTAATAGCGCTCGTAGTTGTGCACGTGACTGCCGACCACCACGACCTGTGCGCGAAGCGAGTGCGCCTTTTTCGCGAAGTACCGCGCCACTTCCTTCTCGTCCAGCATCGACGGATAGAACGCGTCGCGGACGGGAGGGTAATGCAGCGTAACGAGAATGAACTTGATACGAGGGTCGGCATCGGCGCTGCTGATCTGCTGCTCGAGCCAGGCGCGCTGCTCGCTTCCCTTGCGCAGACGGGAATCGGAATCGAGGACCACTGCCCGCAGCGTCGCGCCGATCGTCACGGAGTACCACCGATACGGGCGCAGCGCGGGGAACGTGTTCCACCAGTTCTCGAGACAGGGGCTGACGTCGTCCGAGCAGGTCCTGAATTCGTGGTTGCCGAGCGCCGGGAACACCGGGATCCCCCGCTTGGACCACTCGACGGTCTCGGTCTTGTAGACCTCGTAGTCGTCTGGATCGGAGCCTTCGTAGACCAAGTCCCCACCGATGAAGACCGCTGTCGGGTTGTCACGGGCCATCCGCTCGACCAGCGCCCGCCGTGCGAACGCATTCGCCACGACATTGCGCCGCGTGAAGCGTGTGTCGCCGTACACCAGAAAGGTGAGGGGCGTCCCCGCCTCGGGTGCGGACACCGCGAGTCGCGGCGGCTCTGTCGACTCCGTGGCGGACGTCGGGTGCGCGCCGATGGCGATACCGAGAGCCAGCAACACGGTCCACAACTTCGACGATGTCCCGGACATCCTTGACCTCTCAGGAGCGCTCGGCTCATTTCCCAATGGACACGCCAGGCGCTGCGTCGTGCCAGCCCGCGCGCGCGTTGCGGGGTCGGCCCGCCGGCTCAACTACTTATGACCGGATCGGCGCTACCCACCCGGGAGAAGATGGCGGCGTTCTTCTCGAGGGCCTCGCTCGCGTAGCGATAGCCGAGCTCGATCGTGCGGTCGAACGCCCGCCAATCGAGCAGATCGATCCGCTCGAGCGGCGGTTTCAGCACGAGGTCCGCCAGTGCACGCTGACTGACGGTGGCGGCGACGCTGTTGATCATGCTGGCGCGCAGCAGAATCTGCAGGATGTTGATCGAGGAGGGGCGGCGGCGCAACCACGCCGCCACATGCCAGGCCGACGGCACCTCGGTCATCTCGATGCTCGTCTCGAGCATCCGGTCCGCGCCCGCATCGACCGCGACGACAGTGCCGTCGAGCGTCTCGCGCATCACATCGACGGGAAGATTGTTGATCGTGGCGCCGTCGACGTAGATCTGTTTCTCGGTGACCACCGGAGGCAGCACGCCCGGGATGGCCGCCGATGCGCGCAGCCACAGCCATAGCCTGCCGCGCCGGTGAATCGCGGCCTGCCCGCTGGTGAGATTGGCCGATACGCAGAAGTACGGCAGTTGCAGATCCTCGACATGGAGCTCGCCGAACTCCGCGCGTAACCGCCGGCCGACGCGCCGACCGGCGACCAGCGAGACGAAGGGCAGCGTGTAGTCGCCGAGTGGATTGGAATCGACGAAGGAGCGGCGGAAGCGATCCCTCATCTCCTCGTAGCTCCATCCGGCGGCCCAGCCGGCCCCGACGATCGCGCCGATGCTGGTCGCTCCGATGGCATCGATCGGCAGCCGCGCGGCCTGCAGCGCGCGCAGCACGCCAATGTGGGCGAAGCCGCGGGCGCCGCCACCGGAGAGGACGACCCCCAGCGCATGCCCGCTCAGCAGCCGCGCAACGCGGGCAATGTCACCGCCCGAGCGCACGTGGTGGTGGCGTTTGGCGGGCTGTAGATCGAGCCAGCGCCGCGTGTGCGGCGAATCCCTGAGCCCGTCGTGAAGGAGCACGGTTTCCGCGGCGGATGCCGTAGTCGGATCATCCCGGATCGCCTGAAGCGCTGCCCACGCCCGCGGTGCTCGGTCACAGCGCGCGAGCAGCACCAGCGAGTCTGCCTGCCGCAGGCACAGCTTCGTCCAGTTGCTCGGCTGCGGGTCGGACACGTAAAGCACGAAGTCATTGGCGCGCTCGAGGCGGTGGAACCAGTGACTCGTTCGATCGCTCCCCTGGCTGCTGAGCACGAGCTCGGCACGACCGAAGCGACGGAACTGCTCGGCGAGGTTGAGCCCGAACTGTGCCGCATCGATGTCCAGACCGTTCGGCACGATCGCGAAGGTCTTCGGCCGCGCGCGCGGCTGTGCCTCTGCGCGCTGCAGGTATTCGACGCGCTGTATGAGGTTGTTGGCGATGTAGCGCAGACTCTGCGGCCGGCTCGCGACCAGTTTCTCGAAGGTCCGTACCGGAAGGCGGGCGACCTCGGTATTGCGCAGCGAAATGAGGGTCGAGGTCCGGCGGGTGCCCGAGATGACCTCCATCTCCCCCGCCGTCCCGCCGGCCTCGATCTGCCCCGCGAGACGGGCACCCCCGGCCGCCGAGGGCACGTAAACCCCGAGAACCCCGTTGACGATGACGTAGAGGCCATCCACCGCGTCACCGGCGCTGAACAGGGTGCTTCCCCCGGGAAGCGAGAACCATTCGACCTCGCGGGCTACCTCCTCGAGCTGCGTCGGATCGAGGTCCCGCAGCAACGGCAGGGCGGCCATCAGCGCGAGCAGATTGCGCCGCTCGAGGGCACTCTGTATCAGCGTGTCGGGTCCTGGGCTCATGACGTGCGGGAGCGATTCTTGCGATCGACTGTGCACCGCAACAATTCGGCGGCGAAGCCCACGAGCCACCCCCCGGGTGATCGGGATGCCGGTTGACTGACCCCAGCCTAATGCGTAGCCTTCCTGTGAAATCATACATATAAACGTCCGGCAATGTTCCGGTCACTCCGCGCCCCCGGTGCGTCCACTCGCATACGGGGAGATCTTTCGTTCAAGTGCATGATTGCCATCGCGCTTTTCGCAAGCGCGCACGCCATCAGCGCAACCCGGCCTGTCGGCATCGTGACGATTCTCCAGGGGCGGGCGACCGTGATCCGCGCACTTTCCCAGTTCGATGCTGCGGAAGGCATGCGGCTGCTCGCCGACGACCTGGTCAAGACCGACAAGGACACCTTTCTGCGCATCGAATACGAGGATCAGTCCTCGATCGAGGTCGGGCCGCAGACCCAGCTGCAGCTCAACCATCCCGCGGCGCGCAAGAAGAATCGGCCCGCCCTCTATGTGCTCGAGGGCTGGGTGAAGTTGGGCGCGGGCAAGGCGGACAGCAACGGCAAGGCGGCCTTCGCCTCGGTA
>Ga0335076_10002298_pt1 | contig 18976 bp, 19 predicted proteins | sample Lox_Sample_25_FD_206717 | JGI IMG/M metagenome (GOLD analysis project Ga0335076, IMG submission 206717) | Soil microbial communities from Loxahatchee National Wildlife Refuge, Florida, United States - Lox_Sample_2.5 | ecosystem: Environmental > Terrestrial > Soil > Wetlands | place: USA...
GGGTGATCACCACGGCCGGCGGGGCCACCGTCTGGGTGACCGCCCGGGCCAGCAACGCGCTGCTCGCGTTCTCCGCGGCCCGGCTGCGCACCGACCCGGGCCGGGCGCTCATCGCCAAGGTTGAGGTCGGCGCGGCGCCGATTGGGCTGACCGCGCTGAACGGCGGAAGCCGGATCCTGGTGGCCAACTCTGGCCGGCACGGTACCGGCCAGGCCAGCCTGGGCGTGATCAACACCGCCGCCGCGCTGAGCGGCCGCCCGGCCGTGCTCGGGCTGATCCAGGCCGGGCTGCTGCCCCGCGAGTTCGCCGTGGAGCCAGGCGGGCAGACCGCGCTGGTCACTAATTCGGGCTCACACCAATTGGAGGCCGTAAACGTTTCCAGCCTGCGCTAGCCGGAAATAAGGAAAGTTTGCGCCGCCCGCCCCGACCAGGATCGATACGCACACCAGGCGGGGCGGCCGCCCCGTGTGGCGGCTCGGGCCGGTCCGCGGCCAGCGGCCGTGTCATAACATTTGCGCAACGCGACCCGGCACCTGGCCGGGACACGATCACCCCTGGCGGTAACCGTGAGCGACTACCCAACGCAACGCCTGCCGATCCAGCCCGGGGCCGATGATGGGTCATACGGGGGCTACTACGACGACGGCCAGCCGCGGCGCAGATACCGGCGGCGCCGCCGTGGGTTGATCATTTTCCTGGTGACGCTGGTCGTGCTGGCCGTCCTGTTCGTGATCGCCGACCGGGTCGCGGTGCGTGTCGCGGACAACAAGTTCGCCAGCCAGGTGCAGTCCCAGGGCGGGCTGAGCAACAAGCCCACGGTCAACATCGAGGGCTTCCCATTCCTGACCCAGCTGGCCGCGCGGAAGTTCAACGAGGTCAAGCTCAGCGCGGCCACCGAGAAGGCCGGGCCGGTCGTCATCGACAACCTGCACGCCACCATGCATGACATGAAGCTGATCAACGGGTTCAGCGGCGCTCAGGTGGGCAGCCTGAACGGCACCGGGCTGATCACCTTCGCCAGCCTGGCCAAGGCGGCCGACGTGCCCGGCCTGAAGATCTCCGCGCTGAACAGCACCGAGGCCAAGGTCACCATCGACCTCGGCTTCATCTCCGGCAGCGGGGTGGCCAAGGTGACCAAGGCCGGCGACAACAAGATCAACATCGCGGTGGTCAACGCGGGCGGGATCCCGCTGTCCGCCCTGGGCGGGCTGAACAACATGACGATCACCATCCCGGGCCTGCCGATGGGGCTCGACGTGCAGAGCGTCACCATGACCCAGCAGGGCATCCTGGTGCACATCACCGGGCACAACGTCACGCTCAGCGGGAACTCATAACAACTTCAGCCCGGGGCGGGCTACGAGCTACGGCCCGGCCCGGATTGATCGGGTGGCCGGGCCGCCCCGCCGGGCGGGCTGGCCACCCCGCCCGGCTCGAACCGGTAACCCATGCCCGGCTCGGTGTGCAGGTAGCGCGGCCGGGATGGATCCGGCTCCAGCTTGCGCCGCAGGTGGGCCAGGTACACCCGCAGGTAGTTGCCCTCGGTCTCGTACTGCGGCCCCCACACCTCGCGCAGCAGCTGACGCTGAGTGACCAGGCGGCTGGCGTTACGCACCAGAATCTCCAGCAGCGACCATTCGGTCGGGGTCAGCCGGACGTCGGCATCGCCCCGGGTCACCCGCTTAGCCGCCAGGTCCACGGTGAAGTCCGGGGTGACCAGCACCGGCTCGTCCGGCGCGGGCGCGCCCCGGCGGACCGCCGCCCGCAGCCGGGCCAGCAGCTCGTTCATGCCGAACGGCTTGGTCACGTAGTCGTCGGCGCCGGCGTCGAGCGCGGCCACCTTCTGGCTCTCCTGGCCCCACGCGGACAGCACGATGATCGGCGTCGTGGTCCAGCCGCGCACTCCCCTGATCACCTCGGTGCCGTCCATGTCCGGCAGGCCCAGGTCGAGGATGAGCACGTCGGGCCGGTCCCGGGCCATCGCGGCCAGCCCGGAGGTGCCGTCGGTGGCCGTGCTGACCTCGTACTGCCGTGCGGTCAGGTTGATCCGCAGCGCACGCAGGATCGGCTCCTCGTCGTCGATCACCAGCACCTTGGTCACGGCGCGCCGGTCACTGCTCGGCGGCGGTGGCCGACGCGGCCGGGGCGGCCGCCACGGGCAGCCGGACCTGGACGGTCAGGCCACCGCCGGGGGTGTCGGTGGCCACCACGGAGCCGCCCATCACGGCCAGGAAGCCCTTGGCCACGGCCAGGCCGAGCCCGACGCCGGTGCCCGAGGCCCGCTCATCCAGCCGCTCGAACGGCTCGAACATGCGCAGCTTGAACTCGTCGGCGACGCCCGGGCCGTGGTCGGCCACTTCGAGCAGCACGGTGTCCCCAGCCGGGTAGGCGTGCAGCGACGGCGGCCGGCCCTCCGGCGAATGCGCCAGCGCGTTGGCGAACAGGTTGGCCAGCACCCGCTCCAGCAGCACCGGGTCGGTACGCACCAGGGGCAGGTCGTCCGGCACGGCCATCCGCACGCTGCTGGCCGGGGCCAGCCCGAGCAGCGCAGCCGGCGCGACCTCCTCGACCGACGTGGGCCGCAGGAACGGCTGCAGCGAGCCGGTAGTCAGCCGGCTCATGTCCAGCAGGTTGCCAATCAGCGCGTCCAGCCGGTCGGCGCCATCCTCGATGGTGGCCAGCAGCGCTTCCTCGTCCGCCTCGGTCCACACCACGTCGGTCTGCCGCAGCGTGCTCACGCTGGCCTTGATCGAAGCCAGCGGGGTACGCAGGTCGTGGCTGACCGCGGCGAGCAGCGCGGTGCGCATCCGGTTGCCCTCGGCCAGCGCCTCGGCCTGGGCGGCCTGGGTCCGCAGCCGGTCCCGGTCCAGCGCCGCGCCGGCCTGGGCGGCGAAGCCGTGCAGCAGCCGGCCCGGCAGCGGCTCGGGCTGGCCGGACACGATCAGTGCCACGCTGTCGTTCACCGGGACGTGCGTGCTGGCCGCGCCGTCGGGGGCGGCCCCGCTCACCGCGACGCTCACCCAGTGGTCGCGGACCTGCTCGGCCAGTTCGGCCCGGCCACCGCAGCTGCTGGTCAGGTGGTCCAGCACCGCCGTGGGCGTGTCGGCCCCGCCGAGCACGGTCTGCGCCAGTTCCAGCAGCGACGCGGCCTCGTCCGCGCTGCGCGCGGCCTGCACTTGGCGCCGCGCGGCCAGGTGCACCACGCTGCTCACCGTCACCGCCACCGTGACGAACAGCAGCAGCGCGAGCAGGTTGCGTGGCTCGGCGATGGTCAGGGTGTGGAACGGCTTGGTGAAGAACCAGTTCAGCAGCAGGCTGGCGGCCAGCGCGGCGAGCAGCGCGGGCCAGAAGCCGCCGATGACCGCGATGGCCACCACGGCCACCAGATAGATCAGCAGGTCATCGGTCAGGTCCGGGTGTGGCCGCGCAGCCACCAGGACGACAGTGAGCAGCGGCAGCCCGGCGGCAGCCAGCAGGAACCCGGCCACCTGCCGCCTGCCGCCTAGACCGGCCAGGCTCATCCTGCCCGGCCGGTCACCGCGCGTGCTCATACTGCCCAGTCTGAACCACGGCACGACTTCGCGCACCACCAGGCCGGTGCCCACGCCGACCAGCACGCACCCGGCCATGACCAGCGCGGCCCGGGCCGCGACCGGGCCGGTCATCCGGAGCTGGGCGTAGGGCGGGCGGGAGAACCCGGCCACGGTCAGCCAGCCGATCAGGCCGAATGTCACGGCGGCCAGCGGCTCGGTCACCGCCGCGCCGACGTACACCACCAGCCCGGCCAGGATGAGCACCCCGGTGGCGGGCAGCCGGCCATGCAGGCCGGCCGCGATCGCGCCGACCACCAGCAGCGCGGCGTAGCCGACCGGCAGCGCGTAGTGCGCGGCCAGTCCCCGCCGGGCCCAGCTTCGGTTCATCCTTATAACTTCACCCGTGACCAGCCCCGCGCAGCCGATCTTCACAGGCCCTTAACGTGCCCGGCGGGAGCCTTAACGCGCCGCTAACGACCGCGCCAAAGGGGGCGCGGCGCCGACGGTGAAGGGGATGGGGAGGTGGGCGGGGCCACGGCGGCTACTCGGTTCGTTACCGGGCCGGCCCCAAGACCGGCCTGGACATCCACTTCTTCTCGGCCGCCGAGCTAACCAGCCTGGTCCCCGGCTCCTTCACCGAAGTGCTGCCGCTGCGCGAGCAGCGCACCCCGCGGCAGCCGCCAGGCGCCGGGCATTGGTCTCAATGGGAAGTGATCTGGCGCCGGGCCGACCGTGCGACGCTTGGGCAGCGGTGAGTTCAGTCAGCCCGCACCGTCGGTATCGGCGTGCGGAACCCGTCAGGAGAGAGCGGAGGTGTGGCCGTGACCCCTACCCGGGCGGACGCGCTGGCCCGTCTCGATGTCTTCGTCGGCGACTGGTCGCTGGAGGCCCGGTTCCCCGGCCAGGACCAGGCACCGCCGGGCCCGGGCGGTGGCGTCATGGTGCGCAGCCGCTTCGAGTGGGCGCTGGACGGTCAGTTCCTGCTGCAGCACACTGAGGTGCCGATCCCGGATGCGCCGGACAGCCTGGCCATCGTCGCCGCCGACCCGCGGACCGGCGGCTACACCCAGCATTACTACGACTCGCGCGGGGTGGTCCGGCTGTACGCGATGAGCATTACCGATGGGGTCTGGACACTCATCCGGGAGTCGCCCGATTTCTCGCCGCTGGACTTCCGGCAGCGTTTCACCGCCACCTTCAGCGCGGACGGGAACACCATCACCGGCGCCTGGGAGAAAGGCTCCGACGGCGGCGGGTGGGAACACGATTTCGCCCTCATCTACCACCGGGGCGGCTGACCCTGCTACCGGCCGGCGGCCGCGCGCAGCCGGGCGAACTCCGTGGCCAGGGCGGCCGCTGAGTAATGAGCGTTCAGCCCGCTCGGGTTGGGCAGCACCCACAGCCTGGTCGCCGCGATGCGGTCCGGCTGCGGCCCGACCACCCCGTCCGGCCGGCTGAACGCGGTCCGGTATGCGGTGACCCCGACCACCGCCAGCCACCGCGGGGCGAACTCGGCAGCCTTGGCCGCCAGTACGGCCGCGCCGGCCCGCAGTTCGGCGGTGCTCAGCTCGGCGGCCCGGGCAGTGGCCCGGGGCGCCACGTTGGTGATGCCCAGGCCCAGCCCCAGCAACTGGTCCTGCTCGCTGGGCCGCAGCTGGCGTGGGGTGAACCCGGACTGGTGCAGCGCGGGCCAGAACCGGTTGCCCGGCCGGGCGAAGTGGTAGCCGGTGGCGGCGGAGTACAGGCCAGGATTTATCCCGGCAAACAGCACCCGCAGGCCCGGCGCGATGATGTCGGGAATGGTCCGGTCCCGGGCCGCGGCCAGGTCGGCCGCGGTCGGGCGGGGCGTGATCATGGGGGCAGCCTCAGGCACGGTACTACCTAACCACGGGCGGGCCGGGCGGGCCGCCGCCCGGCTCCGCCAGCTCTGCCCTGGTCCGGCCGGACAGTCCGTTTCGCTCTAGAAGCGTCCATTAATCATCGTATTTCTAGGCCAGACTCCTATGGCTACCGTGACGTAAGTAAGCGGCCCACGTTTACCACACGTAGAAATGGCTACTGATAACAATTGGAATGCCTTTCGGGGGAAGGCCGCCGGGCACAAGGCTATTCATACCGGCGCTTCACCCAGGCTGTGAATAAGCGCACTGGGGGGTGACCGCGATATTCACCACCGGGCTGGCCGCGCCAGCCTGATTCGTTGCTCCGCCCGGCCGGCGTTGGCCAGCGCCGGGTGCGAGGTCAAGCGCCCCGCGTGCGTGATGGTCGCCGACGGCGACACCCGACGCCCTGACCCTGCGTCACATCCGCCGCCACTGACGTCCATCCCACTTTCCCGGGGTGGCTGACACGTGCCCAGGGGCGGAAGCTGAGCGCACCGGGTGCGCCCGACCGAAGGCTCCCTTTGCTACCGAAGAGAACTTTCGCGCACATTCCTGCCAAGATCACCCTGCTGCTGGCTGGCGGGGCGATCGCGTGGGCGAGTTTCGCGGGCGCGCCAGTCAGCCGCGCCGCCCACCAGCCCGGCGACCCGGCCCGGGCCGTCGCCCTGGTCGCCTACGGCACACCGGCCAGGCCGGCCAGCCAGCCGACCACACCGGTGGCCACGCCGGCCAGGCCGGCAGCCCCGCCGGCCACACCGGTAGGCACGCCCACGGCAACGGCCACGTCGGCCGCGTCGGCCACGCCCACGGCGGCCCGTCAGCCGGCCAAGCGGCCCAGGCCGCACCGGCGCCACGGGCACCGGCACCACCGGTCCCGGCGGATCCGGCACCGGCAGCACCACGGCCGGCATCACCGGCGCGCCAAACGGCGCCGGATCCACCGGCTGCCGCGCCGCCCCCAGCGGATCGCCTGGTCGCTGCTGGCCACGTTCCACTGGGCCCACTGGCAGTTCCGCTACCTGGAGTTGCTGTGGAACCGGGAGAGCGGCTGGAACCGGTTCGCCTGCAACCCGTACTCAGGTGCGTACGGGATCCCGCAGGCGCTGCCGGCCAGCAAGATGGCCAGCGCCGGGCCGGACTACCGGACCAGCGCCCGCACCCAGATCCTCTGGGGCATGGGCTACATCCGGGGCGCCTATGTCACGCCGTACCGCGCCTGGCTGCACGAAATGCACTACGGCTGGTACTAGCGGCACAGGTTCAGAACCGGGACATCAGGGACAGGGCGGCATTGACCGGCGGCCGGCTGACCAGGGCCTGGAAGGTCAGCTCACTGCGGCAGAACCGGGCAAAGGCATGCCAGCCCTGCCCTGATGCCAGGCCAGTGTGGAACGCACCAGGATGCCGGGTGAAGGCGACCAGCAACCGCCGCCCGGCGGCCATCTCCGGGATCAGCTCCCGGCCGGCCGCCGCGGGGTAGCCGTCCAGCGCCCGATCCAGGTGGTCCTGATCCGGGGCGGCGGCCGCGTCTGCGGCCGCCGCCCCGGCCATCGTCCCGGACCGGAGCGCGAAGCTGATCCCTTCCCGGGTCCACGGTTCGAGCAGCCCGGCCGCGTCCCCGGCGACCAGCACCCGGCCCCGGCGCAGCGGCGAGTCACCGGCCCGGCAGTGCGTCAGGTGCCCGGAATCCCGCTCCGCCGGGTAGCCGCTGAGCCCGAGCCGGGCGGTGAAGTCCCGCAGGTACTGCCGGGTCCGCTCGCCCTGGCCGCGGGCCGCGATCACACCCACGGTGAGCCGGTCCCCCTTGGGGAACACCCAGCCGTACGAGCCGGGCAGCGGCCCCCAGTCGAGCATCAGCCGGCCCCGCCACTGCGCCGCGACCGGTGCCGGCACCGGGATCTCCAGCTCCAGCCCCAGATCCACCTGGCGGAACCGCACCCCGGCGTACCGCGCGCTGACTCCCGCCGACCCGTCCGCGCCGACCAGCGCCCGGGCCCGCAGCATGGTCCCGTCGGCCAGCCGCGCCCAGGCCAGCCCGTCCGCTTCACCGATCGCCCGTACCGGCGAGCGCTCCATTAGCGCAGCGCCCGTGCCGGTCGCGGCCTTGCACAGCGCGTCATCGAATTCCTCGCGTACCACCATGGCCAGCAGCGGGTCGCCGTCCTGCCGGGTGAACTCACGGCGCCCGCGCAGCGTGGCGGTGACCGCATGGATGGTGTCCCGGGCCGGCACCTCGATCAGCCGCCCGGCCGCGGCCAGCGAGAACCCGATCAGCCCGCCGCCGCAGGTCTTGTACCGCGGGTGTGCGGCCCGCTCGACGACCAGGGTCCGCGCGCCGCGGGCGGCCGCCGCCTGCGCCGCGGCCAGCCCGGCCGGCCCGGCGCCCACGATCAGGACATCCCACTCCTGCGCTTCCGCCACCCCCGCAGCGTAACCGGGGCACCCCGGCGGGAAACGTGTTGCGGCAGGCCCGGCCCGGGCACAAGCTTGGTCGGGTGACCTGGACCGCGCCAGACCAGACCCGGACCGACCCGCCGACCGTGGCCCCCGAGCGCGCCGCCCTCGAGGGCTGGCTGGAGTACCACCGCAGCACGCTGCTGGTCAAATGCCAGGGCCTGACCGGCGAGCAGCTGGCCCAGCGGGCCGTGCCGCCCTCCTCGCTGTCCCTGCTCGGCCTGGTCCGGCATATGACCGACGTGGAACGTGCCTGGTTCCGCATCCGGGCCGCGGGTGAGCCCGGGCTTGGTTTGCGGTATGCCACCGACGAGTTCCCGGACGGCGACTTCGACTTCGCCGAGCCGTCCGGGGCCGAGGCCGACCTGGCCACCTACCGGGAGGAGTGCGAGCTGGCCCGGGCGGCCATGGTGGGCCGGCCGCTGGACGGCACGTTCTTCCATCAGCGTGACCAGGTCACCATCGACCTGCGCTGGGTCTACCTGCACATGATCGAGGAGTACGCCCGGCACAACGGGCACGCCGACCTGCTCCGGGAGCAGATCGACGGGGTAACCGGCGGCTAGCCGGCCCGCGGCACCGCCCGTAGCTGGCCGGGCTGGCTGCGCCCCGGATCGGGATCCCACGGCTGGTGGCTCCGGCTCATCAGCGGCGATGAGATCAAGAAGTCCGCGGTCGCCCGGTTGCAGGCCACCGGGATGTTGCACACCACCGCCACCCGCAGCAGCGCTTTGACGTCGGGGTCGTGCGGCTGCGGCTCCAGCGGGTCCCACAGGAAGACCAGCAGGTCGATCTCCCCCTCGGCGATACGGGCGCCTATCTGCTGGTCACCCCCGAACGGCCCGCTGCGGAAGCAGGTGACCGGCAGGTCCAGCTGCTCCTGCAGCAGCCGGCCGGTGGTGGCGGTAGCGAACAGCTGATGCCGGGTCAGCAGCGGGAGGTTGTAACTAGCCCACTCGAGCATGTCCTGCTTCTTATTGTCGTGCGCGATCAGGGCGATCCGCCGCCCGCGGGCGGGCATGGCATCGTGCACAGCGGTCCTCTCAAAGCATGGGGATGGCGGTACCGGTCGGTCATCGTGCTGGCCGCGACGTCGCGCCCGCCGGCTGCCCAGGGTTCCCGGGCCGTCACGCGGCCCGCGGGCAACTGCGCAGCAGCGCACAGGCCCCGGCCGGCCGCACCGGCTCGGTATCACTAACGGCGGCGGCGCCGCGGTCATTCCGCGGGCCTGGCCAGTGCCGCTATCTGGCCCGTGCCGGGGCCATCGACGGGCCCACCTGGTCGGCCAGCCACTCGCTCAGCGGCCGGGTGGTGCGCAGGAAAGTGACCACCCGGTCCTTCGCCTCGGCTGTCCCCAGCCAGGCCGCGGGCGGCCACTCCTGCCAGGCGACCAGCCCCTTGTACCGAAGCAGCCCGATCCGCGGGTGATCCGCCGGGTAGCCGCGCGGCGCCGACTTCAGCGTGTCCCGGCCGGACACGCCGATGCCAGCCTTCTCGACCGTCGCGATGACCTGCTCCAGTTCCGGGCCGGTCCGGTCGCTGGCCACTGCCCGGCGGTACCGGTCCAGCTGGTCCGGGGCCATCACGTACATCCCGTCACCGGCCGCCAGGCCGTGCGCGGACAGCTGCACGTACCCGCTGCCGACCATGGCGCCGATGTGCGTCTTGTACGGCGTCTTGTCCGGGCTGAACCGCACGTCCCGGTACGGCCGGAAGATCTTCGTGTCGCCGAACTCCGCCCCCAGCTCGTCCACCAGCTCAGCCATCGGCCCGAGCACCAGTTCGTCGTACACCGCCCGGTTCGCGGTCCAGTATGTCTTGCTGTTATCAGCGGTCAGCCCGTCGTAGAAATCCAGGGCTTCCTCCGGCCACCCACTGAACGCCATCGGTCCGGATCCTCTCCCCCGCGGCCATGACAGTTGTCATGGCCCCCTCGTGACAGCCAACGCTTGGGACGACCGTACGCCGCTGCCACGATAGGCCGCATGACAGTCACCAACATGTCGGACGAACGGGGGCGCGGGACGGCCGGGATAGCCGGGTCGCCCGCCATCGCCCTGCGTGGAGTGCGCAAGAACTTTGGTTCCGTCCAGGCGGTGCGCGGTATCGATCTGGACATCGCGTCGGGGGAAGTCGTCGCCTTCCTCGGCCCCAACGGGGCCGGCAAGACCTCGACCATCGACATCATCCTTGGCCTGTCCCACGCCAACGCGGGCACGGTAGCGGTCTATGGCATGCACCCCAGGCAGGCCATCGCCCGCGGGCTGGTCTCCGCGGTCTTGCAGACCGGCGGCCTGCTCAAGGACTTCACCGTGGCCGAGACCGTGGAGTACACCGCGAGCCTGTTCACCAACACCCGGCCGGTGGCCGAGGTGCTGCAGCGCGCCGGGATCACCTCCATCGCGGACCGCCTGGTGGGCAAGTGCTCCGGTGGCGAGCAGCAGCGGCTGCGCTTCGCCATGGCCCTGCTGCCCGACCCGGAACTGCTCATCCTGGATGAGCCGACCACCGGGATGGACGTGGAGGGCCGGCGCAGCTTCTGGTCCGCGATCCGGCAGGACGCCGCGCGCGGCCGCACCGTGCTGTTCGCTACGCACTACCTGGAGGAAGCCGACGCCTACGCCGACCGCATCATCCTGCTCCGGCACGGCAAGGTCGTCGCCGACGGCACCTCGTCGGAGGTCAAGGCGATGGCGGCGGGCCGGACGGTGCGCGTCACGATGGCTGATCCCGACCAGGCCGCGCTGCTGGCCATTCCCGGCACGGAGAGCGTCGAGGTGCGCGGCGAGACAGTGCTCCTGCACGCCAGCGACAGCGACGCGGTGGCCCGGTATCTGCTGACCCAGACCCCGGCCCGCGACATGGAGATCACCACCCGCGGTCTTGAAGACGCGTTCATCGCTCTGACCAGCGACGATGCCGACGAGTCCAGCACCACCGATGGAGGACGGCGATGACCACCCAGTCAGTTCCGGTGCCCGCGCCCGACGTGAGCGCCAGGACCGCCCCAGGGCTGGGCGGCTTCAACGTGACCGTGCTCAAGCTGGAGGTCCGGCGCCTGCTGCGGAACCGGCGCACGGTCATCTTCGCGATGATTACCCCGGCCGTCCTGTTCCTGCTGTTCGGGCTCAACAAGGCGTACGCGAACCAGTCGGCCGGGCACGGCAACGTGTCCGCGTTCATCATGATCAGCATGGCTCTGTACGGCGCCGTGCTCGCCACGACCAGCGGCGGGGCCATGGTCTCGATCGAGCGGGCCCTGGGCTGGAGCCGCCAGCTCCGGATCACCCCGCTCTCCCCGGCCGCCTACATCGCGATCAAGATCCTCACCGCCATGGTGCTCGGGCTGGCGTCGGTGGTGGTCGTGTTCCTGGTCGCGGCGAGCACCGGCAAGCCCAGCATGCCGGCCTACCTGTGGGTGGTCAGCGCGCTGTGTGTCTGGATCGGGTCGCTGGTGTTCGCCGCGTTCGGCCTGTTCATGGGCTACCTGCTGCCGACCGAGAACGTGATGCAGTTCCTCGGCTTCGCGCTGCTGCTGTTCTCCTTCGGCGGCGGCCTGTTCATCCCGCTCAGCCAGTTTCCGCACGTGTTGCAGACGCTGGCCGAGTACACCCCGCTGTACGGGCTGAACTACCTGGTGCACGCGCCGCTGCTGGGCGAGGGCGTGCACTGGACCTGGGCCGTCAACGCCATCGCCTGGCTGGCCATCTTCGGGGCCGGCGCGGTCTGGCGGTTCCGCAAGGACACCGCCCGGGTCTAGCCGACAAGTGTGGAACCGCCCGCGGGACGGCGCAGTCAGCTGCACCGGCCCGCGGGCGGGCTTGTGCGGGGGGCTAGCTGACCAGGCAGCCGGTGCTCTGCCCGGCCTTGGGGAACGCCCGGGCCAGCGCCTGCGCGATCATCCGGCTGCGGACCGCGTACCCGGTCGAGGTGAAATGGACCCCGTCGGAGATGTACCACTTGGTCTTGGCGTAGGCCGCCCAGTTGAACACCCGCATGTTCGGATACCGGGCGCACGCCCGCAGCAGCGTGTTGTCCCAGGTCACCATGTTGGCTTCGGAGTACGGGCCGTTAACCAGCAGCGACCTCAGGTTGACCCACATCACCGGCTCGCCGTGCGCGGCCCGCATCATCCGCTCGATCCGGGTCATCAGGCCCACGTTGGAACCGACCGCGACGTCCGCGGTGTCGTTGGTGCCGAGCGCGATGACCCAGCAGCCGCGGAACCCCCTGGCATAGGCCGCCTGCGCGGCGTCATAGCCGTTGATCTGGCCGGGCAGCACCTCGACCACCGAGCGCGCGCCGGAGATGTCGGTGTGCACCGTGCGCACGCCCACGTCGTGGTACTGGGCGGGGATCCGCTGGGCCGGGTTCGGCAGGTAGTCCGGCGAGATCAGGCCCTCCGACGTGGAGTCGCCGATGTGCTCCACGGCCTGGCACGAGGTGCGCAGCGGCCCGGCTGGCGTGGCGGTAGCCGCCCCGGCCGGATCGCTTCCGGTGCCGCTCTTGCCCGCGCCGTGGGTGTCCGCCCCGCCCGTGCCGGTACCCGTGCTGCCAGTACCGCTGCCGCCGGAGGCGCTGCCGCCGCCGGGCTGGGGTGGTGGCGGCGGCAGCAGGCTGCCGGCGGCCAGCGTCCCGGTCGGCCCGGTGCTGGCCGGCACCGGCACCGCGCCGCTCAGCCCGGCGCCGGCCAGCGCGACGACCGCGACGCAGCCGGTCGCCGCCGCCCAGCTGCCCAGCGTGGCCGGCTGGGCGCGCCATGCCTGCCGGGTCCGCAGCCGCTGCCAGACCCGGCCCAGCGCCCCGTGCCGGACCGGCTCCTCGACGAACCGCCAGGACAGCGCAGCCAGGCCGATGCTGGCCGCTATCTGGACGGCCGCCCGGGGCAGGTCTTCGGTGGCGTTGGCCGGGGTGGTCAGCACGATGACTGGGAAGTGCCACAGGTAGATGCCGTAGGACCGGACGCCGACCCAGCGCAGCGGCCGCCAGCCGAGGGCCGCGCCGACCAGGCTGCCCGGGCAGGCCGCGGCGGCCAGCACCCCGGCGGTGGCCACCGACAGCACCACCAGCCCGCCCTGGTAGGTGAACGACGAGTACTGGCCGACCCGCCAGATCATCAGCCCGATGACGGCCAGCCCGGCGACCCCGGCGACGTCCAGCACCCGCCGCGTCCAGCGGGCCGCACCGGCCGCCTGGCGGCTCGGCCACACCATGGCCAGCGCGGCACCGGCCAGCAGGCCGCAGGCCCGGGTGTCGGACCCCTCGTAGACCCGGGTCGGGTCGTAGCCGGGGTGGTAGAGCATCAGCATCAGCACCGCCGACCCGGCGGCCAGCCCCAGCGTGGGCAGGGCCAGCCAGCGCACCGCGCTGGCCCTGCGGGTGCGCAGACAGCACACGCCGGCCAGCAGCAGCCACGGCCAGACCAGGTAGAACTGCTCCTCGACGGCGAGCGACCAGAGATGGTCCAACGGCCCGGGCGGGGCGAACCGGGCGAAGTACGAGCTGTGTGTGGCGATGTAGTACCAGTTACTCGAATAGGTCGCCGCCGCGGCCACGGCGCCGCGCAGCGATGCCAGCCGGCTGGGGCTGGCCACCGTGGCCCAGGCGGTCACCACGGCCAGCATGACGAACAGCGCGGGCAGCAGCCGGCGGGCCCGGCGCAGCCAGAAGTCGCCCAGGTTCAGCCGGCCGTGCGCGACCCACTGCCCAAGCAGCAGGTCGGTGATCAGGTAGCCGCTCAGCGTGAAGAACACGCCGACGCCGAGCATGCCGCCCGGCGCCCAGCCGAACTGCTCGTGATAAGCGATGACGGCCAGCACCGCCAGCGCACGCAGGCCGTCGAGGCCAGCCATGTAGCGCTGGCCAGAGCGTACCGGTTCCGGCATGGCAGTCCCCCTTGCCGTGACCCGCCCTTGTCCGGCTCCCCCCGTCCGGCAAGGTCGCGAATGTGCGCGGCAGGAAATGCACTACCCAGTGCTACATATTAATTACACATAGTAGTTACCAAAGATTTGGCCAGCTTGGCTTCGCTGCGGTGGCATATCCGGGCATTGGCCGAGATAGGCCCGGTCCAGCCATTCGGGCGTTATGACCGGCGATTACCTGATCAGGCAGCCGGCGCTGGGCCCGGTGGCCGGGAACGCCTGGGCCAGCGCGCGAGCGATCAGCCGGGCCCGGGCCGCATAGCCGGCCGACACCATGCCGACCGAGGTCGAGTCGCCGATGTGCGCGACCGACCGGCACGACGTGCGCAACTGATGCCCTACTGCCCCGGTATTGGCCGCCAGCTTCGCGCCCGCCCGGTGGCTGGCCCCGAACAGGCAGGTTCTTCCCTGAGCCAGATTCCTGACCGTTGCGACGGCCACTCTTCACCCCTGTTGCGCGGTTCCGGCCACTCTTCACCCCTGTTGCGCGGTTCCGGCCACTTTTCATCCCTGACCCGCCGGATATTCCCGGACAAATCACCCGATCCAGCGTGCATCTGGGGTGAGGAGTGCGGCGCGGCGCGGCATCGTCATCCGGATATCGGGGCCGCTGGGGCTGGTGTTACTGGTGGGGTGCGGTCTAACGGGCGCGCTGCGGCTACAGGTCGCGCTGGAAGACGACCAGGTCGCGGCCCGGGCCGTTGTAGTCCGGGACCGGGTCGCTGGCGGTGAAGCCCATCGCCTGGTGGAACCGGATCGAGGTGGCGTTGCCCGGCGCGGTGACCGCGCTCACCGAGGTCCGGCCGTCCGCCCGGGCCAGCGCGAAGAACTCGGTGTAGAGCAGGCCGGCCAGCCGCTGACGGCGCTGCGCCGGGGCTACCCCGACGAAGTGGATGTAGGCCCGCCGCCGGTCGGCCGGGGACAGGATGCCGACCAGGAAGCCCACCGGCCCGGCCGGCCCGTCCACGACCAGGCTGGTGTGGTGGAAGAGATCCAGGAACAGCCGGGGCAGCGCGGCCAGCACCGGGCGGCCCCACCATTCATCGATGGCCGCGGCGATGGCGTCGTAGTCGGCTGGCTGCGCGGCACGCGGCCGGTATTCAGTCACCTGACCCGCGCTCGCGACGGCGCTCCGCCACCTTCAGCAGGACGAGCGTCACCACGATGACGACGATGAGCGCGCCCGAGAGAAGCCAGTCGCCCATAGTCACCCCTTCATCCGGATACGGATGCCCGGATACTAGCAATCACCGCGAACCGCCCGGCGCCGCCGCCGCGGCGGCTGGCGCCGCGCTGGTCCACAGGCTGCTCTGGCCGAGGAGTTCCGCCGTGCACGGCGGGCCCGCCGCCACCCGCACCTCGGGCAGGCCATCGGCCGGCACGCTGACGATCATGGCGGAGCGGGTCCCGTACAGCCCGGTGTGTACGCAGGCGGCGGATATCTCGGCCGGCCGGGGCAGCCCGTTCGGCAGCGGCGGCAGCGTCCCAGCCGCGGGTTCGTGGTCGCAGAGCACGGTGGCCAGCGCGGCCGTCTCGGCCCCGTCACCGGCCGCGGCCAGTGCCGCATCCACCAGGCCAGCCACCCGCTGCTGCTTGGCCGAGTCGCGGCGCAGCGGCGCGTTTTCCAGCACGTACCGGCCCGGCGGCAGCTCCTGCGCGACCGGCCGCGGGCCGCCGGTCAGGTCGATGGAGAACAGCGTGTCCCGGTCACCGACCAGCAGCCAGCACGGGTTGTAGTCGGCCGGGTCCAGCCGCCCGCACACCTCGGCCACCGCCGTGGCCGCGTCCGGGTAGGCCGCGAACATAAGCGGCAGTTCGCCCCGCGACCGCTTGGCGGGGTCCCGGCTGGCGGACGGCTGGTTGGTCAGCCCGGCCAGCACGCCCGCCGCGTTGACCGCGAGCCAGGTCCCGCCGGCCAGTTCGTCCCGGCCGCCGAGAATCCGCGGCGCCTCGCCGCGGAGCACCGTGATCGCTTCCGCGGGCCTGGTGTACAGCTCGTCCCGGTTGGCCGCGACGAGCAGCGGCGTGCCGGGGACCGTCCGGGACAGCGCGATAAGCAGGCACACACCTGCGACGTTACCTGCCATGCCGCCGCACTCCGTGCCAACCGGGCGCGGCCGGGTGGCGTCATATCAGACACCACGGCTCGCGGAGCCGTCCTGGGCAGAAGGAAACACCTCGATGACGCCATCCTCAAGTACAAGGCGCAGGCGTGCGCCAAGCCGGTGCAGATCCTCACGGTCAGCGTGGTGAAAGCCGGGTCGGGCGGCAGCTGACTGGACTGGTGCGCGGCTCGCCGGCCCAGCCTCCGGGGGGACCGGCGAGCCGTCCGGGCGGGCGCGCTACGTTGTGACCGTCTGAGCCGCACCGGATCACACGCTGACCGCCCGGAGGAATGAGCAGATGCCGACCACTCCCCTTCGCCAGCGCCCGGCCTGGAAGGCGCTGGAACAGCACTACGCCAAGATCGGCCCGCAGCACCTGCGCGACCTGTTCGCGGCCGACCCCCGGCGCGGCGAGCGGCTCACCGCCGAAGCGGCCGGCCTGTACCTGGACTACTCGAAGAACCGGGTCACCGACGAGACCATGGCCCTGCTCGTCCAGCTGGCCGGGGAGTGCGGCGTCGAGCAGCGCCGGGACGCGATGTTCCGTGGCGACCCGATCAACGTGTCCGAGCACCGTTCGGTGCTGCACGTGGCACTGCGCATGCCGGCCGGCACGTCGCTCGTGGTGGACGGCGTGGACGTGGTCGCCGAGGTGCACGAGGTGCTGGACCGGATGACTGACTTCGCGGAGTCGATCCGGTCCGGCGAATGGAAGGGCTACACCGGCAAGCCGATCAGGAACGTGATCAACGTCGGCATCGGCGGCTCCGACCTCGGGCCGGTGATGGCGTACGAGGCCCTGCGCCACTACTCCCGGCGCGACCTGACGTTCCGGTTCGTGTCCAACGTGGACTCCACCGACTTCGTCGAGGCCACCCGCGACCTGTCCGCCGACGAGACGCTGTTCATCATCTCGTCCAAGACGTTCGGCACGCTGGAGACGCTGACCAACGCGCACTCGGCCCGGGACTGGGTGGTCGGTGAGCTGGGCAGCGAGGACGCGGTCGCCAAGCACTTCGTCGCGGTGTCCACCAACGCCGAGCGGGTCGCGGAGTTCGGCATCGACACCGCGAACATGTTCGGCTTCTGGGACTGGGTCGGCGGCCGGTACTCGATGGACTCGGCCATCGGGCTGTCCACCATGGTGGCCATCGGGCCGGAGCACTTCACCGAGATGCTGGCCGGCTTCCATGAGATGGACGAGCACTTCCGCACCACCCCGGTGGAGCGCAACCTGCCGATGCTGCTCGGCCTGCTCGCGGTGTGGTACGGGGATTTCTTCGGCGCGCAGACCTACGGCGTGATGCCGTACGAGCAGTACCTCAAGCGCTTCCCGGCCTACCTGCAGCAGCTCACCATGGAGTCGAACGGCAAGCACGTCACGCTGCAGGGCGCCGAGGTGGACTACGACACCGGCGCAGTGTTCTGGGGTGAGCCCGGCACCAACGGGCAGCACAGCTTCTACCAGCTCATCCACCAGGGCACGAAGTTGATCCCGGTGGACCTGATCGGCTTCGGCAAGACCGTCAACCCGCTGCGGAATCACCACGACATCCTGTCCTCCAACGTGTTCGCACAGGCCCAGGCACTGGCGTTCGGCAAGACAAAAGAGGAAGTGCTCGCGGAGGGAACCTCGCCGGAGGTCGCGCCGCACCGGGTGATGCCCGGTAACCGGCCGACCAACGTGCTGCTGGCCGAAAAGCTCACCCCGCACCTGCTCGGCACCCTGGTCGCGCTGTACGAGCACAGCGTGTTCACCCAGGGAGTCGTCTGGGACATCGATTCCTTCGATCAGTGGGGGGTAGAGCTAGGCAAGGTGCTGGCCACGGCGATCCTCCCCGAGCTGGAAAGCCCGGACGAGCCTGAGCTCAGCCACGATTCGTCCACCAACGCCCTGATCCGCCGCTACCGCAGCCTGAAGAGCTAGGAGAACCCGATGACTACGGACAGGCCCATGCAGCTCGGCATGGTCGGGCTCGGCCGGATGGGCGCGAACCTCAGCCGGCGGCTGATGCGGGATGGCCACCGGGTCGTCGCGTACGACCACACCGAGGCGCACGTCAAGCAGCTGGCCGGGGAGGGCGCGACGGGCGCGACCACGCTGGAGGAGTTCGTCGCCAAGCTGGAGAAACCGCGGGCGGCCTGGGTCATGCTGCCCGCTTCGGTCACCGGGCAGGTGGTCAATCAGCTGGCCGGGATGATGGAGCCGGGCGACACCATCATCGACGGCGGCAACACCTACTACCGGGACGACATCGACCGGGCCAAGCAGCTCATCCCCAAGGATCTGCACTACATCGACGTCGGCACGTCGGGTGGCGTGTTCGGCCTGGAGCGCGGTTTCTGCCTGATGATCGGCGGCGAGGATGGCCCGGTTGAGCGGCTCGACCCGATCTTCAAGTCGATCGCCCCGGGGCAGGGGACGGCCGAGCCGACGCCGGGCCGGACCCGGACCGGCACCGCACCGGACGGGTACCTGCACTGCGGGCCGGCCGGGGCCGGGCACTTCGTCAAGATGGTGCACAACGGCATCGAGTACGGCATGATGGCCGCGATCGCCGAGGGCCTGTCCGTGATCAAGCACGCCAACGTGGGCAAGGCCGAGATGCAGACAGCGGACGCGGAGACCACCCCGCTGCGCGACCCGCAGTACTACCAGTACGACATCGACGTGGCCGAGGTGGCCGAGGTGTGGCGGCGCGGCTCGGTGATCAGCTCCTGGCTGGTCGACCTGACCGCGGACGCCCTGGCCCGCTCGCCGCAGCTGGATGACTTCGCCGGGCACGTGTCCGACTCGGGCGAGGGCCGCTGGACGGTGATGGCCGCGATCGAGGAAGGCGTGCCTGCCGCGGTCATTACCGCGTCGCTGTACGAGCGGTTCGAGTCGCGCGGGCTCGGCGAGTTCAGCCACAAGCTGCTGTCCGCGCTGCGCAGCGAGTTCGGCGGGCACGCCGAGAAGCCGGCCAGCGGTTCCGGCGACTAGGCGGCTGGGCGCCGGTGGCTAGCCGGCCCGGGTGACCGTCACCCCCGGGCCGGTGATGGCCAGGTTCGAGTCGATCTCGGTGATGTTCGCGTCC
>Ga0335076_10002303_pt1 | contig 18952 bp, 18 predicted proteins | sample Lox_Sample_25_FD_206717 | JGI IMG/M metagenome (GOLD analysis project Ga0335076, IMG submission 206717) | Soil microbial communities from Loxahatchee National Wildlife Refuge, Florida, United States - Lox_Sample_2.5 | ecosystem: Environmental > Terrestrial > Soil > Wetlands | place: USA...
AAGTGAAGTGGCTGGTGCAGGGTACGCTTTATCCCGACGTGATTGAGTCGCGCTCGGTGCGTGGACCATCGCAGGTGATCAAGTCTCACCACAACGTCGGCGGACTACCGGAGAAGATGAAGTTGAAGCTGATCGAGCCGCTGAAAGACCTGTTCAAAGACGAAGTGCGGAGAATCGGTCGCGACCTGCGCATGCCGGAGGAAATTCTGCAGCGGCAACCATTCCCCGGACCAGGGCTTGCCGTACGCGTGCTGGGTGAGGTGACGAAGGAGCGGTTGGCCTTACTGCGCGAATGCGATGACATCGTAGTCAGCGAGATCAAAGAAGCTGGACTCTATAACAAAATCTGGCAGTCGTTCGCCGTCCTGTTGCCGGTAATGTCGGTCGGCGTCATGGGCGACATGCGGACCTACGCGTACACCTGCGCCATCCGGGCGGTGAGTTCAGAAGATGGCATGACCGCCGATTGGATTCCGTTGCCCCACGAAGTCTTGAAGATCATCTCTACGCGGATCGTGAACGAGGTGAAGGGCGTGAACCGGGTGGTCTACGACATTACTTCCAAGCCTCCCGGCACCATCGAATGGGAGTAGCCGGCCAGCAACGGTTCTGATTTCCCAGGGTTGTTTCCGCATTAGTCACCTCGGTGTGTTCCGGCAGTGATCTTTCCTTGCCCACCGTGCCGATAGGTCCTAAAAACACATTCACAACGAGTGCTATGAACCGGTTTGCCTCGCTGCTGATTGACATTAGGACGGTGTAGAGTGAGCCCTGAGCGAGGGATTTCCTTCCATCTGGTTTTCTGTTGTGTATTCGGGATTGGCGTAGCTGGAGCCCAAACTGCGATCGATGACGTGCACGTCATCGAACGCGAAAAGCCGGTCACGATTGCCAGCGCCGCATACTCGACTGCCACGGCGGGCGCGGGACTGATCAAGGCCAGCGCCGACCTGGTGCTGGTTCCGGTAACCATTACCGATGACCGCCATCGCCCGATCGTCGGCCTCGACCAGCAGAACTTTCAGATCTTCGAGAACAAGAAACCTCAGGCCATCAAGAATTTTTCCAGCGAAGATGCTCCGGTGTCGATCGGAATTCTGGTCGATAGCAGCGGCAGCATGTCCTATAAGTTGGATCGTGCCCGCGAGGCCGTAGAACAATTCTGCGATGCTGCCAACCCGCAAGACGAATTCTTCATGATTACGTTCGCCGATATGCCGCGGATGACGACGGGCTTCACCGACCGGCCGCAGGATATCGAGCACGATCTGCTAACCCTGCGATCGAAAGGGGAAACCGCGCTGTTGGACGCGATCTACTTGGGCGTGCGCAAAATGCGGCGGGCGCGTTATGCGCGTAAGGCACTGCTGATCATCTCCGATGGCGGCGACAATCACAGCCGTTTTACCGAGCACGATGTGAAAGCGGCGATCCGCGAATCCGATGTGACGATCTACTCGGTCGGCACCTTCGAAAGCTGGGTCAACACCCAGGAAGAATTGCTTGGTCCGGACCTGCTACGAGATATTGCCGGACTTACCGACAGTCAGTCGGCGCTCAATAGTGCCGTAACCATTTTTGGCCCAAACTGCGCACACAATTGGCACACACTCACACTAGATGAAGCCAAACGGAATTTCGAGGAATGGGTAACAAACGCTATCCCCAGTTGCCGACTTCCTTGGACAATCTGTCAAAGCGCCACATGCCTGCATGAAGTTTTTGCCGCGGCTCTTCATTCATGTCTCAAAGCGCGCACCGGTTGAATGCGGGACGCTCGCCGGGCCGGTTCCCACGCAGCCACTACGGCCACCAGCGAAAGTAGCAATCCCGAGCACAAGAGCGTTAGAGGATCCGCCGGCTTTAGACCGAAAAGCATGGAGACTAAAAAGCGAGTCAGAAAGAGCGCCGCGAACAGACCAAGACCGACGCCCGCGAGCGCCAACCCCACAGCCTCGCCGAGAACCATCCGAAGCACCTGGCCGGCACGAGCACCAAGCGCCATACGTACGCCAATCTCATTGACGCGCCGTAATACGCCAGCAGCTACAACACCGTAGACCCCAACGCTTGCAAGCAGAAGCGCGAGTACCCCGAACCCACTCGTCACAATCGCAAAGGCCCGTTCTGGAGCCAGGTCTGCATCAACCTGTTCTTCTTGCGTACGTAAATCGATGAGGGGCAAATCTTTGTCTACCGCTTCGATTGCTTTCCGGATCTCATCAGAGAAGCTTTTCGGATTTCCATTTGTCCGAACTTCAAATGTCATACTTTTTTCGGCGTCTGTCTGTTGCGTATACAGCACGTAGAAGGTGGGTGGGGAGTTATCGCGAATCCAGGCGTATTTTGCATCCGCGCATACGCCAATGACCTCAAATGGCTTCCCTCCCTGCTCCGTGCGAAAAAACACACCGATTGGGCTTTTTCCGCCAAACGCAACCCGCGAGAGTTCCTGGTTGATCACTGCGACTCTTGTCGAGGTCGGTGTGTCGGTGGAAGAGAATGTGCGGCCATATAGCATGGGTATTCCCATGGTTTGGAAGAAATCTTGTCCAACGGAATTGAATTCTACGTCGCGCTGGCCCTCGGGAATGTTCGGCTGATCCTCGAAAATAAAATTACTGTTTGATCCGCTCTGCCCTAGCAAGGCCTCTCTCGACAACGTAACCGATTCAACGCCGGGCAGTGATTCAATCCTCTCCTCAATTTGGTGCAGTAACCCAACACTCGTCGAAGCCGGATAGCGCTTTACTGGTGGTTCGATGGCAAACAACAGAACTCCTTTCTTATTAAAGCCAGGGTCGAGCGAAGTCAGATTGGCGAGTGTCCTTATGAACAGTCCCGCGCTTACCAGTAGCAACATGCACAGGGCAACCTGGGCGGCTGCCAGCGTCTTTCCGGCAAGGCCTCGACGGTGGCGGGTCATTGTCGTGCCACCATTCTTAAGCCCGGCATTCATGCTGGTACGCGTGGCCTCCCAGGCAGGAACGGCTCCAAAGCCAAGTCCGGAGAGCGCTGCGATGAACAGGGTGAACCCGAAAACGCGCCAATCAAAGCGCGCATGAAGTACTGCAGGTCCCCATGAGGATGAAAGTAGTCGAGGCAGGACGTTACGGGTAAGATAGCCGAGAAGGAATCCCGCCGAACCTCCGATGGCTGAAAGGCACAAGCTTTCGGTCAGTAACTGACGCACGACACGTGCGCGGTTGGCACCCAACGCCAGACGAATGCTTATCTCCCTGCTGCGGGATGAGGAACGAGCTAGTAAAAGGTTCGCAACATTCACACAAGCCAGGAGGAGCACCAGTCCTGCGAGTGCGAGAAGCAAGGGCATGGGGTGTTCGAGTTCTTGAGATGCGTAATTCCAGCCCCGGCCTCCGGGCAGCAACAAGAGCGGGGGAACGGTGCGGTCCTGTGGGACTTCCATCGTCGATCGGACCGCCTGATTTAAACTGACAGCCAGAGAAGCACGGGCTTGCGCCTCGGACCTTCCTGGCGTTAGCCGCCCCATAATCTGTATCCACCAGATTTTGGGATCGGACAGAAGCGAACTGGCCTTCCGCGGAAAGATGAGCGGCTGAGCACTCAGAGGAATGAACAAATCCTCCGGGTCGTGTACCCGCGATGCTCCTGAGAAGCCACTGGGTGTAACTCCGACGATGGTGATTGGTGTCAGATTGACGACAATCGTTTTGCCGACCACGAATGGTGACCGGTTAAACTTCCGCTGCCAGAACGAGTCACTGATAACTGCAACTGTGGTGGAACTTCCTACGGCGTCGTCTGTGTCGTCGATTGGCCTTCCTAGATTGGTTCCGACTCCTAGACCACGAAAAAAGTTCCCGGAGACGAGTTCTGCGGTCACGACCTCAGCATGGCCATCGATAGTCGCGGAAAGATGCTCGAACTGAGTCAGATCGACAAACGCAAAGAGTTCGCCGAGACTCTGATTTTTGCGCAATAACTCCTGATAGACAGGCCAGGAGAACGATGCCAGAACGGTACGTCCTTGCGCGTCAGTGTAAAAGTCCCCCCATGTGCCCCCGCGAAGTGCGGATCGCTCGTCTTGAGCATATGCGAGAAGTCGCAGCTCCTCAGGATGTCGAACTGATAGCTCATCGAACAGGGCTGCCTTGGCAAGCGTAAAGATCGTTGTATTGACGCCGAGGCCCAGCGCGAGCGACACGATCGCAATTCCTGTCGTTGCAGGACTCTTTGCGAGGATACGTAGCGCGTAACGCACATCCTGAAAAATTGTTGAGGGCCACAAGAGGGCTCGTGCTTCTCTTTGGCGTTGTTCGAGCAGGACCGCATTGCCAAACTGCCGTTGGGCTGCCCACCTTGCATCCTGTTCGCTCATTCCCTGGCAGACATACTTCTGAGCGAGCAGCCCGATATGAGTCTCGATTTCTTCACGGAACTCATGATTCGATCTCTTCTCACCAAAGAGACCGCGAAGTCTCGACCAGAGCTGAAGAAGGAAATCGGTCATGCTTTTTTCGGCTCCTCCAGCTGCAGCACGCGCCCGATCACGGCGGAGAACCTCTCCCAATTGGAAGTTTCGATCGCTAGTTGTTTCAGCCCCCGCTTTGTAATCGAGTAGAACCTGGCTCTGCGACCGTTCTCGGATACACCCCACTCAGACTTGATGAACCGTTGTTGCTGAAGGCGCAACAAAGACGTGTATACGGTTCCCTCGTTTAATTTCAAGACGTCTTCGCTGATCTGCTCTAAGCGCCGCGCAATTCCAAATCCATGCTGCGGCCCGAGGGCGTACAGGGTCTTAAGGATCATCAGGTCGAGCGTGCCTTGCAAAACTTCTGATGTTTGGCTCATCGAACTCCTTTGGACACTCCAAAGAGGCTAGCATGACTCCTTTGGAATGTCCAAATGTGGGATTCATTTCGGAGAGCGCACAAACGTGACGATGGTTGTCCGTAAGATTCGAGCGCGGAGTGTGGGGCTGACTCATGACCAAGGGCGGCCCCTTAAGGATCATCAATCCAAGCATGTAGGTCGGCTGACCGGTGGCCAGGCGTTCACACTGAACAATGCAGCGGAAATGCCGGCGGTAACGTCGGCAATTGGGAGCCAGTTACGGCATCAATATCTGCTGGCATATCAACCCGACTCGCAACCGCACGACAGGAAGTGGCGGAAGATCAGCGTGAACCTGCGCCTGCCCAAAAACTTCCCATTCATGCACGTCGATGCGCGGCAGGGATATTACGGCGGAGGGGAATAAGCCTCTCTACGAGTCGCGGTGGACGGTATCCATGGAAAATGCGGGGACACAGACGGCGACATATTCGGCGCCGCCTTGGTTGGGAGTGGAGTAGCGCACCCATTCTCCCGCGTGCGCGATCACGGCCTGGCCGGCGCTTACGTCGATTGAACCGTCTTTGTGTTCAACTCGCAGCATCCCTTTCAGCACGATTGTGAACTCATCAAATGCCGGCGTCTGGCCCGGCTCAATCCATCCTTGCGGGCTGCTCATCTGGGCGATGCTGGCCGCCGTGGTTTTTGAGTTGACCCGGCCGATGTATTCGTCAATCAGCTTGGGTTTGTTGCCAGCCGCCTGAATCCGGGTCGGCTGCGAGATGAGGGTTGGCATAGGAGACAGACTACAGCAAAGAGCAGGGGGCAGGGCTAGAGTCAGAAATCTCGTCGAACGGCTGCAGCACATATGACGAGCCCAAGCCCTGCTTCCCTGGCGTCGCCGGTCGCTGACGCTCTGACCCCCGCCCCTGACTCCTGACCTACGGGCACGGGTACGGCGTCCCCGGCGTCGGAGGTATGCCCGGAATGATGGTCGGAGGTCCGGGAATGCCGTCGGGTCCGGGTGCTCCTGGAATCACGGTTGGCGACGTACCCGGGGTTCCAGGCGTGTAGCAAGTGCCGTGATCCACAGGCGTCGGCGGAGGAGGCGGCGGCAGCGGCCGGGCCGCGATCGGTTGCACTGAGACCGGTCCTTGTTCGGATTGACGAACCGCCCCCGTGACCTCATCTCGCTGCAAGGTGACTGGATGCTGCAGCGTCATCTCTACGGGAGCGCCCACATCCAGATAGAAATGATGGGCTCCAAACAGCAACGTGAGCGATGCCACCATGCCGATCGCGCCACCAATACCGGCTCCAATGACGGTGTTGCGACCTGCACTGCCTGGAACGGTCATGCTCGACGACACACATCCCGGAGGAGGACCGGTGCAGCCCGGTGGCAGGCTGGAGCTAATCGTGCTCGAAGACGGAGTAATCGAGTGTCCGATCAGCGCGCCAATGCCGGCTCCCGCTGCGGGCAACGCGATCGCGCCGATGGCTCGTCCCTGACCAGGATCTTTTATCGCGTATCCTTCATCACTTTCCAGAACGACCGGGCCGTTGACAGGGGCGACGTATCCATTGGGAAAAGTAATCGACATGGACTGAAGACGAAGTTCACCGCGGCCGCCACGGCGTTCGAGCTTGTCGACTATGCCGTCAATGAACGTGCCGGGCGGAATCACCACTTCGTTGCCCGAATGCAGCGGGGAAGTGATCTGGGCGTAGATGTCATCGCCGCGGTGAACGTGCCGGCTCTGAATCGGATGAGTCAGCACCAGCGCAAGATGTGTGCCCGCCGGAAGCGTGATGGTCGAACTCGGCGCAGGTTCCGGCACTTGCGCGGATGAACTCGAGTTATCGCTCGAAGGTGGTTGGTCTTGCGCGAATGATGGCAAGGCTGCGAGCAGAACCGCAACACCAAGAATGGCGGCTCCGATGTTGCTTGTAAGTGAAGTGGAGAAACAGAAACAAGGAAGGCTTCGATCACAAAGACGACGGCGTGGCATGGTAGTTCCCCTTTCGAATGCTACGTCATGGCGACGTTCCCGCTCCTCGCAATGTCGAGAAGTGGAGGGACCCAGCGATACTCAGATTCATTGTCCTCAAAACCAATCATCTTAGATTCCCTGCATCCATTCATTTCGACTTAGGTCGACGGGAAATGGATATCAAGATGCACGGTAAAGGTTTGCAAAGAAGCAGCACGGAATTGTCAAGGACACGTCACAGCATCTAGCTCTCCGGGTTTTCCGAGATCCAGCGGGCGATAGCGGTGACCCACTTGCGCGGTGCCAAGCGAATGGATTGCGCAACCATCCAGTTGTGCGCCCCGGATATGGCGAGGGTACGGCCTTCCATCACCGCCCGGTATCCGTCGAGTGCGACTTTTTCAGCCGACATTGCTCCGAGTTGCTTGAATAACCGGGATTTGTCGTTCCCGGCTCGGTGGGCGAATCCGGTGTGAGTGGCGCCCGGGCAGAAGCAGGTCACCGTTACGCCCGAATTGCGGACCTCGTTCGCGATGGCCTCAGAGAATGAAATCACATAGGCCTTAGTCGCGTAGTACACGGCCATCAGGGGCCCGGCCTGGAATCCCGCGGTAGACGCCACATTCATGACACGTCCGCTGTGGCGAGCGAGCATCTTCGGCAGGAACAGGCGCGTGAGTTCGGTCAGTGTCGTGATGTTGAGATTGATCTGGCCAAGAATCTGTTCTTCCCGCATTGAAGCGAACTCCCCGAAAGCGCCGAATCCAGCGTTGTTGATGAGAATGTCGACGGGGACGTTCTCGCGCTGGAGTTGGTCGAAGAGAAATTTCGGGGCGAGCGGCTCGGCAAGATCGAGCGGCATGGTCTTGACGTCGACGCCAAGCGCCTGCAGTTCGTTCGCGACCTGCGCAAGCTTGTCGGCGCTGCGCGCGACCAAAACCAGGTTGTGGCGATCGCTCGCGAACAGTTTGGCGAATTCATAACCGATGCCGCCGGAAGCTCCGGTAATGAGAGCGGTGGACATGCGGATATTCTAGCTAAGACGTCGCTGTGTCGACGGCGGCCAGGGGTGAGCCGATCGACATTCCTGAAATGTCGATCGGCGTATATATTCCGGGTGGAGTTTTGCTCTAGACTCATTCGAGATTCGGTGCCGGCCTCAATTTTGGATGGAGGTTGTCATGTCTTTTCGTCCTGTCTTCATCGCGGTCGTAGTTGCTTTCGCTTTGATTGTCGCCGGATTTCTCGTGAATCGCGCGCGACCGAAGGGCGAAACCGAGCAGACCTCGGCCGAGTTTGTTCGAGCGACTGGAAAATGCGCCGAGTGCCACGCGCGCACCCAGTATTCGGTTGTGCACGAGTATGAAATGAGCAGGCATGCGCAGAAGAACGTGAGCTGCCTCGACTGCCATCAGGCAGCTGCGAGGCAGGAGAAAAAGGAGCACCACGGATTCGTGATCGCCAACGCCCGGCTGACGGCGGCGAACTGTCGCAGTTGCCACGAGCAGATCTATCAACAATTCCTGCGCAGCCGGCACGCAGCGCCCTCCTGGGCCGCGATCTACGGTGAGAAGGGGCTGACACCGGAGCAAGTAAATTTTTCCGAGACCTATCAACCGGGCGGGACGCGACGCCCTCCGCACCCATTCGTGCAGTCCGAGGGCACGGCAGCGATGGCCAGTGGTTGCGAACAGTGCCACAGCGTAGGGAAACCGAACCCGGACGATACGATCGGCACTTGCACGGCATGTCACACGCGTCACACCAGTGCGGTTGAGATTGCGCGCTTGCCGAGTACATGCGGGCAATGCCACCTGGGGCCGGACCATTCGCAAATCGAGATCTACGAGGAGTCAAAGCACGGCGTCTTGTTTGCCGCACAGGAGAAACTCCTGAATCTCGCCGCGCCGGCGAAAACCCTCACCACTCGCGATATGTTTGTGCCAACTTGCGCCACTTGCCATATGAGCGGTCTCAACGGGCTCGGCGTCACCCACGATCCTTCTGAGCGGCTGTCATATTACTTGGCCAATGCGATCAGCGAGAGGCGGCCCAACTATGCCTCGGCGCAAGCAAAAATGAAGCAGATCTGCGCACAATGCCACACCGCGACCATTGTCGATCCGGTTTACCAGAGAGCCGAGGCCGTTGTAACCGCGACGAACGAGAAAGTTTCTGCCGCCAAAGCGATCGTGGACGGATTGCGCAAAGACGGCGTGCTGTCTGGACCTCCGTTCTCGCAGCCGATTGACTTTGTCTATTTTGACTTCTGGCACTATGACGGGCGCACCGCGAAGCACGGGGCCTTCATGGGCGGCGCAGATTTTGTACAGTGGCACGGCAACTACCCCATGCTGCGCAAGTCTATCGAACTGAAGTCAATGGCAGACGATCTGCGGAGAAGCCATGGAAAAAAGTAGCCGCCGCTATCTGGAGCCATGGTTTCTGGTAGAGGTTTTTTGCCTGGTAAATTTGGGTTTCCTCACGCTCGATATTCTGCTGGCGCACTCGTTCAACGAATTTCGCAAATGGCAGGAGTACGTCCCTCTCTATTTTTCAGCCAGTTCCCCATTTGTTTTGGGCATTGGGTTGATTCTGCGGCCGCGTTGGCGGGCGGTCTGGGCGGACCTGGGTTATTTCGTAGGATGGGGCGCGATCCTGATCGGACTGACTGGTGTTGTGTTGCATCTCGACAGCTCGTTTTTTTACGAACGAACAATCAGAAGTCTGACGTATTCGGCCCCGTTCATCGCGCCGCTAGCGTATAGCGGTGTGGGATTCCTGCTAGTCATGAATCGGATGGTTGACCCGGAATCGCGCGAATGGGCCCAGTGGGCGCTGTTTTTCGTGTGGGGCGGATTCGTGGGAAATTTTGGTCTGACCCTCAGCGATCACGCGGAGAACGGATTCTTTTATCCGGCGGAATGGGTTGGCGTAGCTGCCAGTGCGATCGCGGTCGGTTTTTTGATCGTGCCGCTCTTGTTGGTGAGGGTCTCGCGCTCATTCCTTCTACTTTGCGCGCTGATTATGTTCGCGGAATCGGCCGTAGGCGTGTGGGGATTCTTCTTGCATGCGACCGGAAATCTTCACGGGCCGTCGGTCCACATGCTGAAAAAGTTCACCTTCGGGGCAGCCCCGTTTGCGCCTTTGCTGTTTCCGAATCTCGCGGCGCTCGGCCTGATTGCACTATGGCAACTCGGAAGGTTCCCTGCCGAAACCTAGGCAAAGAAAAAGCGCGGGGGAGACCCCGCGCTCCGTGAGACTCTCTTTAGGCGTGAACCAGTTCCACTCCGTAGATGGAGTGCCAGCTGGTGGCCGCTTTCAATTTGCCGTTGACGTTGTCGATGTTCTTCACGCCCTCGGTTTCCAGCCATTTGCGGAAGGCCGCCGCTCCCTGCTTCGCATAGACCGGGATGCCGTCTTTCCAGGTGGCGCGTCCGCAGAGCACGCCGTTGAACTTCACACCGGATTCTCCGGCAAGTTCGAGTGTCTCGCTGAATTCGGCATTGCTCACGCCCGCCGACAGGTAGATGAACGGCTTGGTGGCAACACTCGCAGCCTTGTGGAAGAGGTCGATTGCTTCCTTCTTCGTATAAGCCTTGCTGCCGCCGAAGCATTTCACGCCTTCCACGAACTTCATGTTCACTGGAACTTCGACCTTCAGAACATCAACGCCGTAACGATCTTTACTGAATTCACGCATGCTTTCGGTCACGATATGCGGTTTCTTCTTCGCATATTCGAGGCCCTTTTCATCGGCGCCTTCTTCGTAGCCGACGAATTCAAGGAAGAATGGGATGTCGTTGGCGCGGCACTCGTCGCCAATGCGCTCCACCCATGCGTGCTTCTTTTCGTTAACGTCTTTTGGATCGTAGGGCGTGTAGTAGAGCAGAATCTTCACGCAATCTGCGCCAGCTTCCTTCAGGCGGCGGGCCGACCAGTGTTCGAGCAGATCAGGCAGACGGCCCGGGCCGGTTTTGTCGTAGCCCGTTTTCTCGTAGGCGAGGAGCAGTCCCGCGTTCTTGGCACGGCGCTTGGAGGCGGGCAGACCCCACTCGGGATCGAGCAGGATGGCCGAGGCATGCGGGGTAAGAACTTCCGTGACCAGAGACTTGAACTCTTCCATCATCTGGTTGGTGACTTCGCCACCGCCCTTTTCTTTCGATAAGGATTTCTGCAGCGACCCGCGCTGATCCATGGCTGCGGCAGCGATAACGCCGCGTTCGTTTGAGACTTTTTTGAGACCGGCAAGTTTGCCCGGGGTGAGCTTCATGAGGGAATCCTCCTGTAGAACGGATGGAATGAATGCGTGGAACTTACAATTGTAAACCACGTACCTGAAAAACGGATTCCCCGGAATAATGGTTTGGTTACAGCCGTGCCTTGTTAGAAATGCCTTAGCAAGTCCGGGTGCCTTTCCACAAATCCGAAGATAAGCCGCAAGGCGAGTAATAGGGCCGATGCTTTTACCCAGGTCAGAAGGATCTGCTCCCAGTTTCTCGGATGACGCTCCATCGGAGTCTCTGCCAAAGTCGCCTTGCCACCCCACCACCGTTCAAAGTCTCGGCGCACCGTGTATGTCGCGACTGGAAAAAGTGGTAACCAGAGCGCGACGAACCATAAGGTCGTGTCGTATTTTTCGAACGTGCCACCGGGATCAGGCTGACGATTTGTCTTACCTAGGAACTTCATGCCCAATCCGACGCTATGAACGTAAAAGCGAGTCAGGCGCTTCAAGTTCTCTGAATTCTCGGCCGCGAGACGCTCCGTTTTGTAGGAACTAACGTCGGTTAGAGACAGTTTCCTGCGGTGGAGTTCGCCGTCGAGAGCAAGCTGCGCGTCCTCAGTCAACTGGTCGCGTTCTTCGCCGAGATGCAGGAGTTCGTCGTCAGTACGCTGCTGATAATCCGGCACAGAGCCCTCGGGCGCGGCGACATTATGCAATGACCAGGTCGACTACGGCAACGGGCCAGCATCGTGACGCCGATCACTGAAACAAGTCCAAATCGGAACTAGCCTACTTCGCAAGAAGGTCACCTGCCCCATGACAGGTTTTGAGGTGACGCCATGCTACACCTGATGGTTCTCGGCGCAGTCGCGGTTATCTTCTTCATTGGTCTCGGGGCCTACGTCGAGTTACACAATGCGTGGACCCATCCCGACCGTCATCTGGCCGACGAAAACGAAGCCAGGTACCAGAATCAAGCCATGCGCCATTAAGAGTAGTCAGGTTCCAGTCTGGCTAGAATTACGCCGGGTTGAAGCTTGTCCCCCAATTGCCGGCGATCCTTGGATTTGCGCCACCCACGGGAAATCAGCTATCCCTTTAGTGAGCATCTCACCGGGGCGGAGATTGTGTCTCGGGGACAGGTTGTGGAAAGGGAATCATACATGGCGATTGCGACGATCAATCCTGCGACTGGTGAAGTAGTCAAGAAGTTCGAGCCGCTCTCCGCAGCCGAAATCGAGAAAAAACTGCAGCTGGCAGTCAGCACGTTTAAGGCGGGGCGCACGACGCCGTACGCGACGCGAGCCAAGCGCATGCTGAAGGCCGCAGAGATCCTGGAGCGGGATAAGGAAAAGTTCGCGCATCTCATGACGCTCGAAATGGGCAAAACCTACAAGTCGGCGATCGCCGAAGCGGTGAAATGCACGACGGGATGCCGCTACTACGCGGAGAATACGGAGCGTTTTCTGGCGGACGAAGTGGTGCAGACGGGAGCGAAAAAGAGTTTCATCCGATACTTGCCGATCGGGCCGATCCTTGCGGTCATGCCATGGAATTTCCCTTTCTGGCAAGTGATTCGGTTTGCCGCCCCGGCGCTGATGGCGGGCAATGTCGGGCTGCTAAAGCACGCATCGAACGTACCGCAATGTGCGCTGGCCATCGAAAGCATTTTCCTCGAAGCTGGGTTTCCCGAAGGCTCTTTTCAAGCTCTGCTGATTGGCTCGGGACAGGTCGACGCCCTGCTGAACGATTCGCGCATCGTGGCGGCGACGTTGACGGGAAGTGAACAGGCAGGCATTCAAGTTGGCATGGGTGCTGCCAAGCGGATCAAGAAAGTCGTGCTTGAGCTGGGCGGGAGCGATCCGTTCATTGTGATGCCGTCGGCCGACCTGGAGGCGGCGGTGGCCACGGCAGTCACGGCGCGCGTGCAAAACAACGGGCAATCCTGCATTGCGGCGAAGCGCTTCATTGTTGCAGACGCGATTGCGGATGAGTTCCAGAAGAAGTTTGTTGCCCGCATGGAGAGTCTGAAAATCGGCGATCCGTTTGACGACAAGACTGAGCTCGGACCACTAGCAACGCCGGATGGGATGAAGGACCTGGACGCAGATGTGCAAAAGACCGTGCAGTCCGGAGCCAAGGTGTTGACGGGCGGACATCCACTGAAAGGGCCGGGAAATTTCTATGCGCCGACAGTGTTGACCAATGTTCCGAAAGACTCTCCGGCGTACAAAGAGGAATTGTTCGGTCCCGTGGCGTCTATCTTCCGCGTGAAGGATGTGGACGAAGCGATTCGCGTGGCCAACGATGTGCGCTTTGGCCTGGGCTCAAGTGTCTGGACCAATGATGACAAAGAGCGCGAGCGCTTCATCAACGAACTCGAGGCCGGCATGGTGTTCGTGAACAAAATGGTCGCTTCGGATGCGCGCATCCCCTTCGGAGGCGTAAAGGCATCAGGTCACGGACGCGAACTGGGACTGGTGGGCATTCGCGAGTTCGTCAACGCGAAAACGGTTTGGGTCGAATAAGATCGATTCAAACTGGCAGAAGCTCAGGCGCGAGCGGAGGACTCGTCGGAGTGGCCGGCCCGGGGCGTTTCTTTTCCTTTCACGAGTATTTGCCGCCACGGACATTCATCGGCCGGCTCGCGGTGGATTGCCATCTGCATCTTGTCACCAGTTCCGTCGTAGCGCACCCAGACGACCCGAAAACGGGCCTTGCGTCCGGCGAAGAGCAATCCGATTACATCTCCTGACCTCAGGTCGCACTCCAGACCTGACAGCAAGGCACCACTCAGGCTGATGTCGCATGCCTTGGCTTCGTGCAGAAAGCGCTCGCCCTTGGTGTCGACGCCCCAGATCGTTACCGGCAGGTGGGTCGCCGTGCGTTGCTCGCGGCGGCGGTCGAAAGCGCGAATATCAGCCATGAATCAGCAGTTTGATATCTCCCCCTGACACTAGCGCAGCCATGAGTCGGAGTAAACCGAGATTACGAGAACTTAACCAGAGAAACGGCCCGCGAAATTCTCTTTCGGGAAGATATCGAAATGAAAATCAGAATCGCCCCGGGAGCCGGGACCTGAAGCTCCTTCGTGGGTTCGAATGCATAGCGCCGTGGGTCAGGCTACACAAAACGATCCCTGACAGTCGCCGTCTAACGGGCATCTTCGAAAAGCGAGGAGCTCGACAGAATGTCAAAGAGAATGCAGCGCGTATTGGTTTTGCTGGTATGTTCGTGCGCGGTCACGGTGGGGGTGGCGCAGACCACAGATTCCGCTTCGTCCGACCATAGCGCTCCTAGTTACGACATGAAGGCCCAGTCTCTGCTCGACCTGGAAGTCGTACAGAAGAAGTTTGTGGATCTGGCCAGCGCGCTGCCGGCCGAGAAAATGACGTGGCGTCCCTCGTCAGACTCGCGATCGTTCGCGGAAGTTTTTCTTCATGTGTCGGCAGAGCGCTACGGAATTCTCTCGCTGATGGGAGCGGAAAAACCTGCGGGATTCGATGGCAAAACCTTGGAGAAATCGACCACCGATCGCGCCCAGATCGTTGCCGAATTGAACCGCTCCTGGGACTTCACCAAGAAGACGATTGACGGCATGACCAATGCCGAATTCGCCAAGCTGCTGCCGAAGCTGGGTCCGCAGGCGAATGCCGGGGATGTGGTCTACATCCTGGTAGCCGATGCGCATGAGCACCTCGGTCAAGCTGTCGCCTACGCCCGCGAGAACGGCATTGTCCCGCCGTGGACGGTCGAGGCGAAAAAGAAAGCAGCCGAGAAAAAGGCGGAGCAGAAATAGTCAGCGGGTCGGGCGCGCTTATTGTCGCAGCGTAATCGCGCTCAACACCTCGCGCTGCCTGGCAATCAGTTGCTCAACGCCCTGGCGTGCGAATGCCATCATCTGCGCAAGCTGGGCGTCATCAAACACTTTATGTTCGGCGGTTGCCTGCAGCTCCACCATCTTCCCGGCCGCCGTCATAACGAAGTTCATATCCACGTCTGCGCGGGAGTCTTCCTCGTAACAAAGGTCGAGCAGGATTTCGCCCTCCACAATCCCCACACTCACGGCGGCGACAAAGTCCTTCAAAGGGGCTGAGGGCAGCGTTCCGGCCTCAACCAGTTTTTCCAATGCCAGGCCGAGTGCGACGAATGCGCCCGTGATGGAAGCAGTTCGCGTCCCGCCATCCGCCTGGATCACGTCGCAATCGATCCAGATGGTGCGTTCGCCCAGGCGAGTGAGATCTGTGACGGCGCGCAGCGAGCGCCCGATCAGGCGCTGGATTTCGTGCGTGCGGCCGCTTGCGCGTCCTTTCACCACCTCGCGAGGAGTGCGGGTCAGGGTAGAGCGGGGAAGCATGCTGTATTCGCTCGAGATCCACCCCTTGCCACTGTTGCGCATAAATTGCGGCACGACCTCTTCTACAGACGCGGTGCAAATCACGCGCGTGTTGCCCACCTCAATCAGGGCGGAGCCTTCCGCCGTGGTGATGAAGTCAGGCGTGATTTTGACGGGGCGGAGTTGGTTGGGGGAACGATTGTCGGACCGATAGAACATGGTCGCGATTGTAAACGAGGTGGCTGCGAGGCCTTCTGTCGACTCGTGGGCCGGGTCAAGATTTGTGTTGCGCATTTTTTGGTGCATCCATATTGACAACAGATATATCTATAGATATAGTTAACGACAGATCGAATGAGTGTCGAATCGAGAATTCTTACGATTCTGCCCTTCGATGGAACAGGAGAGTTGTTTATGTACGGAAGATGTGGAGGTTGGTGGAGAGGCGGAATGGCCACGCCGTTTGTCGGCGGAGGATTTCCGTGGGGCCGCGGAGGTCGCTGGGGCCGTTTCTTTGGTCCTGGCGAAATCCGGCTGGCATTGCTATCGATGCTGGAGAGCGGTCCGAAACATGGTTACGAGTTGATGAAAGAGCTTGAGAACAAGTCGGGCGGCATCTATAAGGCCAGTGCAGGAGCGATTTACCCCGCCCTGCAGCAGCTGGAAGATGAGGGCATGGTGATTTCCGATCAAGCGGCGGGGAAGAGGACGTATTCGCTGACCGATGCCGGGAAGGCCGAGTTGCAGCGCGAAGCCGAAACGGTCAAGAAGATCTGGCAGCGCGCCGAGCAGGCCGGGGACTGGGCGCCATGGATGGGGTTTGAAGGCGCGGAGGTCATGCGTCCGGCGGCCGATGTGATGAAGACCGCGTTAAAGGCCGCGACTCGTGGTTCTCACGATTCGGCGAAGATCGCGAAGATTCGCGAGATCCTCGAACGCACGAAGAAAGAGATCGAGGAACTGGAGAAGGCTTAGTGCGTCTCACCACGGAGGCACGGAGGCACAGAGAACAAATTGGGGCGCCTTTGAGTCCACCACCGGGCGCCCCATCCAGTCAGAGGGTGGGCGGCCTTTTATTGCCCTGATTGCAGCTGCGTGGCGAGTTGATTCACAGCCGCCACGTCGTAGAACTGTGAAAGGTCGGCATGTCCTGCCAGCGTCTCACGCTCTTTTCCGTCGACCAAAATTTTCACCTTCAGAACTCCCGGGGTGTTGGAGGCTACGGTTTCGATGAACGACGCGACCGTTAATTCTTCGATCAGTACGCCGGAGCGGTGCGTATCGGCAAATGCCGCGTTGAGGTCGATGACGGCCACTCCCGGATCAACCAGGAAAACGCTGCGAACGTCGGAACTGGCGCCGAGAACATGCGGAGACGACCTGTCCAGGTAGAGCGAAACCAGTGCACGCAAAAGTTCCTCAGCGCGCTGCTGGCGTCCGGACGGCATCGGAATCAGTGCTGACTCTGGCCGCAGAGTTCCGTCGTCATCGTGGGCAACATAAAGAACGACGCGCTCGGTCGGTCCGGCAACCGGAGGAGCGAGCGGGCGGGTGTCAGTTGCCGCGACCGGTGTCGCTTCCACCGTTTTCCGCATATGCAAGGCGTAGAGCGTGAGTCCCAACGCTGCGAGCAGGAGAACGGCCATCGCGATCATGAGGTGGCGCGGGATCATGGCGCGGCTCCCAGTTGATCCCGGTTCGCGGCAATAGCCGTAGCTACGGCGCTCGTGATCAATTGCTGAAAGTCAGGAGCGGTGAGTTGGTTGACGTCCTCACCCTGCGGCGCGACCTCCACGGCGATCGCCGCGCCAATCACGTTGTTCAGCGGACGCAGTGGAGCTGCCAGGTTCCTTACCGGAATCTGGCGCTTTTGCATTTCGCTGGCAACGGCCGAGGCGGTAGTTCGGCTCAGCGAAACGGACGAGCGTTGCGCAGTGTTCCACGAGCGAAATGGACCTCGGTCATCACCGTTATAAGGAATCAGCGCGGTGTAGACACGCACGCCACGGCCGCTTGATGAGGCATGAAGCGCCACATAAATGGCGGAGTGATCCGCGTTAGCGAAGACCGCTCGCTGATCGACCGACAGATTCGCGTCAGAATCTCGCAGCACCAGAGTTGTGATACCTCGACTTTCGAGTTCCTGGCGCAGGCTTCGTGCGAGCGCGACGGTGATGTCTTTTTCGAATAGGGTAGAACTAAGGGCTTCGCCGGGATCGTCTCCCCCATGACTTGCATCCACGATAGCGAAGTAACGGCGCGCAATTGGCGTCGGCGGAGGTGCCGAGGGTTGTGATTGCGCCGTTGAGGCAGCAGGTGGCACATTTGCCGATGGCGGACCGCTTGCAGTTTGCGGAGCCCCGGACGCGGGCGAGATCGTGACCGTGCGTCCTTCAGGGCCGAAGCTGGCCATCACGGGGATGGTTGAGTTGACTGTGATGACAGCCGCACCGTTGCTCTCACTGTAGTTCGCCGACGGAATCTGCTTACTGCCAAACGTCAGAGTAGAGGACGCGGGCGCTACCAAAGGTTCGTGGGAAAAGGTCATCCGCAGATTGCCGGGCTCAGTGCTGATGCTGGGATTGACCGGCGCCGTGAAGTTGAAAACGAGCCGGGGAGGATTTTCGCCGGCTAGCGACGCCGTAAAGTGAGTAGCTACGCTGCCAATGAACAGCCGGCCTGATTCCTCGTGGAATGTAACGGGTCCGCCCAGGATCCGAGGTAGCAGAGAACTGAGAGAACTGACGGGGATGAGGCCCCGATCGTTCTCCAGAATGAACTTCGCCCCAAGCTCGGCATCACGCCCTTGCACGCGTGCACGCGCTTTTCCAATTTCGAAGTCGGCTTCAGTCCGGTTGTAGCGCAGCCGCCACCGCGAGCGCTCGGTCTTGGCGCTGACTTTACCCAAGGGCTCAAGAACTTCGAGCAAGCCTACATAATCCCGCCCTTCGCGTTGGGTCAACAGCAGCGAATAATTTGCTGCTAACGAGTAAACAGAGAGATGTTTCTCGGGAACTGCCGACAAGAGCAGCACTGAGACAAGAACCAACGGGAGCGCGGCCCACGTGAGCTTGCGCGATTGGCTGAACCTTATCCCGGGCCCCGTGGGAGGCGCGTCACGAGTTTCCGTTCTGTGTCGCCCTTCAATCCAGGGCATATGCGGTCAGTCCGCTAAGCAGCTTGGGATAAAAATCGGTGGACTTTTGGGGCATGACTTCGCCGGCGAAAGCAATGTCGCGAACTTGCTCCACGCGGCACGGATTGATCAGGAAGGCGATATTCGCCTTGGCCTTCCGCACTTGATCGAGCGCCTCAGCGGCATCGCGCAGGTAAGTGAGATTTTCCTGGTTGCGGATTGACTCCTCAGAGAGTTGCAAAACTCCCTCCAGCAAGCATTTGTGCAGTTGCACGACGTCGAGCGCTTGTTGTGGCGGCGCAAGAGCGGCAAGAAACTTCGAGGCCGCAGACTTGAGCGATTGCAGGACGAAAGCGCGGTTTACTGTAACGGCCAGGATCGCGGTTCCGTTCTGTCCGTGTTCGCGAAGCAGGTTGGCCGCGCGGGAAGCATCGAGCGCC
>Ga0335076_10002304_pt1 | contig 18949 bp, 15 predicted proteins | sample Lox_Sample_25_FD_206717 | JGI IMG/M metagenome (GOLD analysis project Ga0335076, IMG submission 206717) | Soil microbial communities from Loxahatchee National Wildlife Refuge, Florida, United States - Lox_Sample_2.5 | ecosystem: Environmental > Terrestrial > Soil > Wetlands | place: USA...
TCGAACTCGACGATGCGCGCACCTTCCTCGACTCGCTGGTCAACTCGGTGCACTTCGGCATGGTCGTCGTCGATCGCGAGATGCGCGTTGTGGTGTGGAACCGTGGCTGCGAAGAGCTATGGGGGCTGCGGGCCGACGAGACCACTGGCAAGGTCTTGACCGGTTTGGACATCGGTTTGCCGATGGACACCGTGCGGCCGCTAATCGGCAATGCGTTCGTGGACCCGGAGAGTCCGGGTGAGACCGTCGTCGAGGCGGTCAACCGCCGGGGCCGGTCCACTCAGATCCGAGTGACGTGCACAGGCTTCCAGGCCCCCGAGGGCGGTGTCAACGGCGCGCTGCTGTTGATGGACGCTCAATCCTGACCGGCGAGCTGTTCCAGGTCTGCCTGCACGATTGCGGCGGCTTCATGCACGACGGCCGCGGTGCGGTGAATCTCGGCCGCGTCCTGATGGGCTTCACCGGCGGCGTCACCGGCGAGCATGGCGGCCTGCTCGTGTACGGCCGCGGCGCGTCGGTGTGCCGCCCCGGCATCGTGGTGCCTCGCCGCGGCGTCTCGATGCGCCCGCCTGGCTCGCTCCATTGACTCGACAGCGTGCCGCCGCGCGCGCTCCACGGTCTCGGCGCTGGACGGCAGCCCGGATGCCAGTTCCGCCCTGCGCTGCTGTAGCTGGCTCACACGTTTTCGCGCGGCCTCGGCCCGCACAGCAGCGGGGTTCTTACCAACCGCCCCCGGCTCTGTGATGGTCATCAGCTGTAGTGTTCTGATTCCACCAGCTGGCGGGCCACCATCGCTAGCGCGGTGTTCGAGGATTGGGACAACCGCTTGAGCAGTTCGAACGCCCGCACGGCGTCGATCTTGAACCGTTCCATGATCATGCCCTTGGCCTGGCCGATGATGTCGCGAGACGCCAGCGCGCTGCGGAACTGCTCGTCGCGGCGCACCATGTTCCACGCCAACGCGGCGTGGGTGGCCAGGATCAACCCCATTTCGGCCGCATCGCCGTCGAATGCGTATGGCTGTTCGGCGTAGAAGTTCAGCGCTCCCATCTGGTTGTGGTCGGCGAACAGTTGGAACGAGATGATCGACCGGATCGGAGTCTCGTTGGCGACTTCTCGGCAGTATGCAGGCCAACGGTTTTCGAGCTTCATGTCGTCGATGCGGATGACGTGGTTTTCCCATGCCGCCGAAAGGCACGGCCCTTGCTCATGCCGTTGCTGGATTTCATCGAGTTGTACCGGGTAGTGGCCCGTCGCCGATGCTGTTCGCACGTTTCCGTTGCGGGACGCGATGGTTATGCCGGCATGTTGTGCGCCCGGCATGGCGCTGACGGCACTCGCGGTGAGCTCCGCCAGGACAGCGTCGACGTCCGTGTCCTGTTGCTGCAGGGTTTGCACCAACTCGGCGACTTCGCGGATCAGCCCGCTTGGTCGGCTGGTCGTCATTTCCTTTTCTCCGATCGGCTGCTTCGATCGTGGTTTTGTCATTCTTCTCCGCCCCGGCAAATCGGGCAACAGCCGGGCTCACACCGTCCCGGCTATCACGTCCTAGTATTTGGTCGATAATTGCGGCCACTTATCTAAGGAGACGGCGTGCGGTTCAGCTATGCGGAGGCGATGACGGACCCAACGTTCTACATTCCGCTGGCAAAGGCCGCCGAGGCGGCCGGATATGCGAGCATGACGATCCCGGACAGCATCGCCTATCCGTTCGAGTCGGACTCGAAGTATCCCTACACACCCGACGGTAGCCGCGAATTCCTTGACGGCAAGGCGTTCATCGAGACCTTCGTGCTGACCGCCGCCCTGGGCGCGGTGACGTCGACGCTGCGGTTCAACTTCTTCGTGCTCAAACTTCCGATCCGGCCGCCGGCTCTGGTGGCCAAGCAGGCCGGATCGCTGGCGGCGATGATCGGGAACCGGGTGGGCCTCGGCGTCGGCACCAGCCCCTGGCCCGAGGACTACGAGTTAATGGGTGTCCCGTTCGCTAAGCGCGGCAAGAGAATTGACGAGTGCATCGAAATCATCCGCGGGCTGACTACCGGCGAATACTTCGAGTTCCACGGCGAGTTTTACGACATACCCAAGACGAAGATGACTCCCGCTCCCTCTCAACCGATTCCGATACTGATCGGCGGTCACGCCGATGCCGCGCTGCGGCGCGCGGCCCGCGCAGACGGCTGGATGCACGGCGGTGGCGACCCCGACGAACTTGACCGACTCATCAAGCGGCTCAAGCAACTTCGCGAGGAGGAAGGTAAGACCGGTCCGTTCGAGATTCATGTGATCTCGGTCGACGGCTTCACCCTCGACGGCGTCAAGCGGCTTGAGGACAAGGGCGTCACCGACGTCATCGTGGGCTTCCGCATCCCCTACATCATCGGACCGGACACCGAGCCGCTGGACACCAAGATCCGCAATCTGGAGATGTTCGCCGAGAACGTGATCGCCAAAGTCTAACGGTTACAGCGGATCCCACTTTGGAGCTCGCTTCTGCTGATGCGCCAGGGCGGCCTCGACCGGGTTGTTGGTGAACCCGCTGAGGATCTGGGTGCGGTTCTCGATCTCCATAGCGTGCCGCAGACTTGGCGCGTCCAGCGCCGTGTTGAGCCCGATCTTGGTCTGCCATACGCCGTAGGCGTTGTTCTCGGCGATCGAGCCGGCCATCTTCAGCGCTGCTGCCATCAGCTCGTCCGGCGCCACGACCTCGTGCACAAGCCTGATCCGGTAGGCCTCGTCGGCGTCGATGATGCGCCCGGTCAGCATCAGCTCCCGCGCCACCCCGGCTCCGACGATCTTCGGCAGCAGGTAGCTGGTGCCCATGTCCATCGACGAGAACCCCGCCTTGATGAAGACCGAGCCGAATCGTGCTTGCTGCGAAGCGATCCGAATGTCGCAATGCAGTGCGAACGCCAACCCGCCGCCGACTGCGACGCCGTTGACGGCCGCGATCACCGGTATCGGCAGCTCGTAGAGCCGGAGGTACAGATCGGCCAGCCGAACCTGGGCGTCGTAGTTGATCTTGAACGCCGGGGTGTGCGGCGCCGATTTGGTCCACGCATCGCCGGTGCCGCTCAAATCGGCGCCGGCGCAGAATCCGCGCCCCGCGCCGGTGAGGATCGCGACCCGGAACTCGCCACCGCTGAGCGCGTCCAGCACGTCGTCCATCGCGTTGATCAGCGAACCGTCGATCGCATTCAGCCGATCGGGCCGATTCAACGTGACGCCGGCGACCTTGTCTTCGAGCGTTGCCAATTCCACAGCCGTCATACCCGCAACCGTAAGCCAACGCTCAGCGTCGCTACCTAGCGTTGGCTGCTATGGGAAGAACTGACAGCGACAGCTGGGATTTGGCCAGCAGCGTGGGCGCCACCGCGACCATGGTGGCGGCCGCCAGGGCGGCGGCCAGCCGACGTCCCGATCCGGTGGTCGACGACCCGTTCGCGGAGCCGCTGGTCCGCGCGGTCGGGCTGGATTTGTTCACGAAGGTGGCGTCGGGTGAACTGGATTTCGCCGACGTCGATGACGGTGTCGGGTTCCCGCGCATGGTCGACACGTTCGCCGCCCGGGCGCGGTTTTACGACGACTACTTCGCCGAGGCCGGCAGCGCGGGCCTACGCCAGGTCGTGATCGTCGCGTCGGGGCTGGACGCCCGCCCGTACCGGCTGTCGTGGCCGGCGGGCACCACGCTCTACGAGATCGATCAGCCCGAGGTCATCGAGTTCAAGACCGCGACACTGTCCGAACTCGGCGCGGTACCCGGCGCCGAACATCGTCCGGTCGGCATCGACCTTCGCGAGGATTGGCCGACCGCGTTGCGTGGTGCAGGTTTCAACGCCAGCCAACCGACGGCGTGGCTGGCCGAGGGAGTCCTCATCGGATTCCTGCCACCCGAGGCCGAAGTTCGGTTGCTGGACCATGTGACCGCGCTCAGCACCGCGGGCAGCAAGTTCGCCGCGGATTACGGATCGGTCCGCGGTCAGACCGAGGAACAGCGGCGGCAGGCCCAGATCATGACCGACCGCTGGCGCGAACACGGCCTGGACCTGCACATTCCCGACTTGACCTATCCGGGCAAGCACACCGACGTCGCGGCCCACCTGCAAGCCCACGGGTGGGATACCGCGACGTTCGGCCTGGCTGACCTGTTCGCCGCGGCAGGGATGGCGCCGCTTGCGGCCGAAGCGCAGGCCAGCGCTCCCGCCTCGATCGGCTTCGTCCGGGCGACCCGGCGGTAGCCGCAACGGCTCAGCCGTGCTTGGCGAACCACTCGGCCTGCATCGCCAACAGCCCCATCGCCGGCAATTGCGGTGTGTTCGAGTCGAGTTCGCGATAACGCTGATAGATGTTGACAACGACGCGTTCGGCGTCCAGCCAGCTCGCGTACTCGCCGAGGTCGATGCTGTCGGCCGCCTCGACGAACGACAAGCCCTTGCGGTGGGCGGCTTCGGCCTGCTCGGCGACATGCACGAGATACCCGCGTACCGCGCGGATGCCGTCCGCGTCGGTGACCGGACCGTGGCCCGGCACCACCGTTGGCGCGTCCAGAGCGATCATGGTGTCGCACGCCGCAATCCAATTGGCGATCGGGCCGGCCCACACGATCGGTGTGCAGCCGATAAAGAGCAGATCTCCGGCGAACAGCACGCCGGCGTCGGGCACGTGCACCACCGAGTCCGCGGCGGTGTGCGCGGGGCCCAGATTCAACAGGTGCACTTCCCGGCCACCGACCTCGATGGTGAGCCGGTCGTCGAACGTCTGATCGGCGTTGCGCAGTGTGATTCCGCCGAAGTCGAAGGGCCCGAACCGTTCTCGCAGGTACGGTGTTGCGACCGGGCCGAGGTCGGCGGTCTGCGTCATCACCAGCATCTCGGGGGCCATGCCGTGCGCGATTTCCTCGGCGGTGCCCGTGGCGGCGATCACTCGCACCGAGGCGTGCAGCAGTTCGTTGCCATGGGTGTGGTCACCGTTGGAGTGGGTGATCAGCGCGTCGGTGATCGGCGCGCGGTCGGTGACGGACGTCATCGCGGTGAGCATTTCGCGGGTCAGCGGTAGGTCGAACAGGGTGTCGACCAGCAGTGACGCGCCGTCGCCGGCGACGAGGCCGGCGTTGCTCCAGCCGTATCCGCCGTCGGGCAGCATCCATGCCCACACCCGGTCGGCGACCTCGTGCAGGCCGCGGGTGTATGGGATTTTCGCCTTCGCCGGGTTGACCCGTTTTGCGGCGGGGACGGCATCGGGGTTGGGTCGTGCCGGCAGTGGTTGCGGGGCAGGGGTTTTCCGGACGGTCTGACGGGTCTCGCCCAGCCCCTGCACTGTCAGCGTGACGACGTCGCCGTCGTGCAGCCACCCGTGGAACGATTCCGGCGCAGCCGCGTCGAGGTGCTCGACCAGCGTGCAGGTCGGCACGGTGCCCGAACCGAAAATATCACCGGGCGCCAACTTCACGCCGCGTGAGGCGTACGAGATCACTTCAGCGAAGGTCCAATCCATCGCCGCGGTCGACCCGCTGCCGACCACGGCGTCGTTGACCCGTGCCGTCACGTCCAGACTCAGCTTGCCGTCGCGGCGGTAGGGTTCCAGTTCGTCGGGCGTGACCAGATACGGTCCCAGGGTGACTCCGCTGTCCTTGCCCTTGGCCTGGCCGATCGCCAGCTGGCCTTCCAGCTGTTGCAGATCACGCGCGGACCAGTCGTTGAAGATCATGTACCCGATGATCGCCTGTTCGGCCTCGGCAACCGACAGGTCTTTCCCCGTCGTTCCGATGACCGCGGCGATCTCCAATTCGAAATCCTGCCAAGCACTTCCGGGCGCCATCGGGGCGTCGTCATACGGGCCGATTACGGTTGACGGACAGGCGAAGTAGAACGCCGGAATCCGGTACCAGGTGTCCTTGAGCACTCGCCCGCCGCCCATCGCCGCCTGGCAATTCCGCATGTGGTCGAGAAAACACAGGCTGTCCCGGATCGAGGGCGGCCGCGGGATCGGCGCCGCCAGGGTCGCCTGGTCGAGACGCACGGTGGGTGCCGAACGCAGCGCGTCCTCCCCCGCTTCTCGCAGCGCCGCCGCGCCGCGTCCGATCAGTTCGAGCAGGCTCACGCCCGGCCGCAGTGGATGGATCGCATCGCCGGAAAGCACGCCGACCCGCTCCTCGTTATTGTCTTTGAAGGTAACCCATTTCATTCCCGCACCACCTCACCTGGTTGCTTGTCGGGGCGCAGTCCGCGCCAGCTGGGCTGGCGCAGCCGACCATCCGAGGTCCACTCGCTGTATCGGACTTCCCCGACCAGCGTCGGCTTCACAAACGTCACGCCCTTGATGTCGCGGGCGGGAAGCGCTGTGTCGAAGGGGGATTCGTCGGTGTGCAACGGCTCCAGCGTCTTCTTCAACGTGGCCAGGTCACGTTCGGTGAACCCGGTACCCACTCGGCCGGCGAACCGCAGTCCGCCCGCGGCCGGAATACCCATCAGCAGCGAGCCGATGCCGCTGGTGCGTCCACCTTCGCCGGCGCGCCAACCGGCGATGACGACTTCCTGGGTTTTCCAGTACTTGTCCTTGACCCAGGACGCCGAGCGGCGGCCCGGCTGGTAGGTGGCGTCGCGCTTCTTCGCGATCACGCCCTCCCACTCCTGGTGACGTGAGTACTCCAGCGCCTCGGCACCGTCGCCGGGCAACGGGTCGGGAACAATCAGACTGCCTGTGCCGGCGAGGGTTTCCAGCAGCTGCCGCCGGTCACGGTAGCGGGCCCGCAGCAACGACCGCCCGTCCAGGTACAGCAGGTCGAACGCCCAGAACTCGATGCGGGTGGACCGCGCCCTCTTCTGCATCTCGGTGAACCTCGGTATGCCCGAACCATCGAGGGCAACAACCTCACCATCAAGAACGACATGGTGGTCGACGAGATCGTCCGCCAGCGAACCTAATTGGGGGTATTCCTTGGTGACGTCGCGCCCGTTGCGCGATCGCAGCCGGACGTTGCCGTGGTCGGCGTCGACCAGCAGCCGGTAACCGTCCCACTTGCCCTCGAACGCCCACTGCGACGCTTTCAGGTTCGCCACTGAACCTTCAGTGGCGAGCATCGGGACCAGCTCGTCGAACCGGAAGACGTTCTGGTCCTTCATCCGGTGCGCCAGCCACTGGTCGCCGTTGGTCTGAATCAGCGCGTAGCGCCCAGAGATTCGCCGGCCATGCAAAGTGACAATGACTTCATCGTCACGGAACTTCTCCGTGTCGTAGGTGCCGGAGTCCCAGATGACCACCTTGCCGGCGCCGTACTCCCCCTTCGGAATGCTGCCTTCGAAGCTGCCGTACTCCAGCGGGTGGTCTTCGGTGTGCACCGCCAGGTGGTTGACCGCGGTGGTTTCAGGCAGGTTTTTCGGCACTGCCCAGGACACCAGGACGCCGTCGCGTTCGAGGCGAAAATCGTAGTGCAGCCGACGGGCGTGGTGCTCCTGAATGACGAACGTATTGCCTTGACCGGCTGCGGGTTTAGCGCTGGGCACCGGCTCCGGGGTTTTCGACGCGTCGCGCATGCTGCGATACTTGGTCAACCGATCCGGGGTTCGCACGTCGGCATCCAGCGGCGCCAGCAGGTCTCCGTCGCGCTCAACTCGTTTCAGCACTTCGTCGTAGCGCAGATGGCGAAGTTTCTTGTCGTCGAGTTCTTCCCAACTGCGCGGCGCCGCGACGGTCGGATACGCCCGGCCACGCAGCGAATACGGCGCGATGGTGGTCTTCGATCCGTTGTTCTGGCTCCAGTCCAAGAACACCTTGCCGGCCCGCACACTCTTGGTCATCGTCGCGGTGACCAGCTTGGGCATCGACTTTTCCAGTTGCTGTGCAACACGTTTGGCCAATACCACCGCACCCCGGCTACTCACCGGCTTGTCCAGCGGGCTGTAGAGGTGCAGGCCTTTGCTGCCACTTGTGAGCGGAAACGTGGTCAGGCCGATGTCGGCGATCAAGTCGCGAACCGCGCGGGCCACCTCGGCGAGCTGCGCCATCGTCACACCCTCGCCGGGGTCGAGGTCGAACACCAGCCGGGTTGCCGGTCCCGGCTTGAGATCTTCGCCTTTGCGAGTCCACTCCGATTCGAACCGCCACTGCGGCACGTGTACCTCGAGTGCGGCCTGCTGGGCGATCCACGCCAGCCCGTCGACGCTGTCGATGATCGGATATGTGGTCGTCCCGGATCGGTGCGCCACACTGGCACGCGGCAGCCAGTCCGGCGCCGACGACGCCAGTTGCTTTTCGAAGAACGGCGGTTCGTCGACGCCGTTGGGCCAACGCTTGCGGGTGGCGGCGCGGCCGGCGATGTGCGGCAGCATCACCTCGGCGATACCGGTGTAGTAGTCGAAGATATCGGCCTTTGTGGTCCCGGTCACGGGATAGAGCACCTTGTCGGCGTTGGTCAGCTTCACCCGCAACGCCATATCCTCAACTTACGCGTTTGAGCAGCAATTATTGCTCCCCACCGTGATATGTGTCCTCGGCGTTAATAGTTGTGAGGTCAGACACGAAAGGGTTTCGATCCCCGACCGCATCGGGCACCGTTCCCGGATGCCCAATGTCATCCCTTGGCGTCCAAAATGTGGCGTCCCTCTCAGTAATGCCACCCTGCCACTGCATTCTCAACGAATCGAAGTGCCAACCTACGATCGATCGGCACTGCAGCGAGGCGTCGTCCACATCGGCGCGGGCAACTTCCACCGCGCCCATCAAGCGGTGTACTTCGACGACCTCGCCTGCTCGGGTATTTCCACGGAATGGGGCGTTACCGGGGTGAGTCTGCACTCCCCCGACGCCAAAGACCTGCTGTCGACGCAGGACGGGCTTTACACGGTCGTGGAGCGCGGTCATGACGAGCAGACGGCACGCGTGGTCGGCTCCATCGGCTCGATTCACTACGCACCTAATGACGGTGCCGCGGTCCGTGCCGCGCTGGCTGACGCCGACACCCGCATTGTGAGCCTGACGATCACCGGCAACGGGTACTTCTTGGATCCGGTCACCCGTGAGTTCGACGCCGACCACCCCGACGTGCGGGCCGATCTGATCGCGTCCGACAGCTACGTCACCGCGTGGGGGTATCTGACCGAAGCCCTCGAACTACGCCGCCGCGCCGGCATCGCTCCGTTTACCGTGCTGTGCTGCGACAACATTCCCGACAACACCCAGGCGGCGCGAACCGCGCTGGTCTCATTCGCCGCGTTGAAGGATCCCGCGCTTGCCCGCTGGATCGATACCCACGTCGCGTTCCCGTCGACGATGGTCGACCGCATCACTCCCCGGACCTCCAAGTTCGAACGCCAATTCGTCGAGAACACGTTTGGTATCGCCGATAAGTGGCCGGTGGTGACCGAGCCGTATTGCCAATGGATCATCGAGGACACTTTCAGCAATGGCCGCCCGCCGCTCGACTTGGTCGGCGCACAGTTCGTGGCCGACGTCAGTGACCACAAGACGGTCAAGACCCGGCTGCTGAACGGAACACACATCGCGATGGCGTGCTTGGGCATGCTCGCCGGCTACCAACGCACCGACGAGGCGATGAAGGATGAGGTGCTCTACGACTACATCGAACAGCTCATGCGTGATGAGATTCAGCCGCTGCTCCCGGCGGTGCCTGGGATGAACAACGCCGGCTACCGGAACACGCTGCTCACTCGGCTGAGCAATCCGCGCATGAGCGACCAATTGTCGCGGTTGGCCCGCCGGGGTTCGACGAAGATTTCGTCGTTTCTCCTGCCGTCCCTGCAAGAGGCGATTTCGCAGGGGCGACCGCACGACCTGTTGATGTTGGCCATCGCCGGGTGGGCCCGGTATGTGCGCGGCTATGACCTCGATGGTCACAAATTCAGCATCGACGATCCGCAGGGCGAGTTGCTGACTAAATTGGCGAACATGGACGGCAGCAACCCCGGTGCGCTGCTGCGGCACGAGATGTTCGCCGAACTGCGAATGATCCCTGGCTTCACCGAGCGCTTGGGCGACATGATCGCCGACATCGATCGCCGCGGCGTGATCCCCACGCTGCGCCGGGCGTTGCGCGAGGATGCACGGGAGATGGTGTCGTGATGAACGAGCCACTCAACGTTGTCCGGCAATTCGACGCTGCGCCAATCACCACCCTGCTGTTGGACGCCGACGACAACCTCTTCCCGTCCGAAGCACCGGCATTCGAGGCCTCGGCCGAGGTGACCAATCGCTTCCTGGCCAGGTTCGGCGTCACGGCTCCTTTTACTGCAGACGAGTTACGCAAGCAGGCGGTCGGCAAGAACTTCCGCACTACCGCTATCGACCTGGCGGTGCGGTGTGGGGTGCCCATGGAGCAGACGATGGCAAACGGTCGTCCGGCAGCCGTTGTCGCTTCGGACGCCGACGTGGCAGATGGCTGCGCATTGTGCGCCGACGAGCTCGAGCAATGGGTGCGTCAGGAACGCGAGCGGGTCACGGCCCATCTGGCCGCCACGTTGCAGCCGGATCCGGAGGTGCTTGCTCCATTGCAAGATCTCGCGTCGCGGTATGCGTTGGCCGCGGTCAGCTCGAGCGCCAGCGCGCGCCTGCAGGCTTGTTTCACCGCTACCGGCCTCGATCCGCTCATCGGCGTGGATCTGCGCTTCAGCGCGGAAGATTCTCTACCGGTGCCGACAAGCAAGCCCGACCCCGCGGTGTATCTGCATGCCGGCCAGGTCATGCAGGTCGAAGGACACCAGGGCCTGGCCGTCGAGGATTCGGTGCCCGGTGTCAAATCCGCGGTCGCGGCCGGTTACCTCACCGTCGGTAACGTGATGTTCGTGCCGGACGGTGAACGCGCCTGCCGCACTGCAGAACTGATCGATGCCGGCGCGGCCGCGATCACCGATTCGTGGCGCGCTCTCGCGGATGCCCTCACGCTGTCGGCCGTGAGCGGCGGAGGTTCAAAAGTTTAGGAGTTGTGCAATTGTGCCGAACGCGATCAACCTGAAAAATGCAGCGCTGCAAAGGTTGCCGATCGCAGCGCCGAACTATGACCGTGGCAGCATCGACGTCGGTATCGCGCATATCGGGGCCGGTCACTTTCACCGGGCGCATCAGGCTATGTACATCGACCGGTTGCTGCAAAAAGGCTTGGCGCGCGAGTGGGGCATCTGCGGGGTGGGGGTGCTGCCCGCCGACTGGCCGATGCGCGATGTCCTGCGCGACCAGGACGGGCTCTACACGCTGATTTTGGAAAGCCCTGACGGCAGCCGAGACGCACGAGTGATCGGCTCGATCATCGACTATCGCTACGCTCCCGACGATCCGCAGGGAGCGCTCGACGTGCTGGCCGCGGAATCCACCCGGATCATTTCGCTGACCATCACCGAGGGCGGTTACCGCGACCCCGATGGACCCGCGTTCGCGTTGATCACCGAGGCGCTGGCCCGGCGTCGCAACCATGGGATCGCCGCGCCGACAATTCTGTCCTGCGACAACATCGAGGGCAACGGCGAGGTCGCGCGGCGGGTCGTGCTGGCGAACGCCGAGCGCCGCGACCCCGCGCTCGCCGAGTGGGTGGCGGAACACAGTCGGTTCCCGAATTCAATGGTGGACCGGATAACGCCCGCCACGACACTCGAGATGGCCGCGGCGGTGCGGCGCGACTTCGGTGTGGACGACCGATGGCCGGTCGTGGCCGAGTCGTTCGCCGCCTGGGTCATCGAAGACGACTTCGCCGACGGCAGGCCGCCGTTGGAACAGGCGGGCGTACTGCTGGTCGACGATGTCATGCCGTACGAGATGATGAAGCTGCGCCTGCTCAACGCGGGGCATCAAAGCCTGTGCTACTTCGCCCGTTTGTGCGGCTACGAGTTCGTTCACGACGCGGCACGTGATCCATTGATCGCCGAATTCCTGCTTGCCTACTTCGATTTCGAGGCCATCCCGACGCTGGCGCCGGTGCCTGGGATCGACCTGCACGACTACAGCCGCACACTGATCGAGCGGTTCGCCAACCCAGGCGTGGCCGACACCGTCGCACGGCTGTGCGCCTACTCGTCGGATCGCATCCCGAAATGGCTGGTTCCCGTTATCTGCGACAACCTGGCCAGTGACGGGCCGGTCCGGCTGGCGGCGGCAACGGTGGCGAGCTGGGCCCGCTACGCCGAGGGTGTAGACGAGTGGGGTAAGCCGATCGAGGTGGTGGACCAGTTGGCGGACTCGCTGATGCCGATCGCACGGTCGCAGCACGAGAACCCCACCGCGTTCATCGATATCACCGCGGTGTTCGGGAATCTGGGCCATGAGCCACGGTTCGTCGAGGCATACCGCTGGGCGCTGGATTCGTTGCACCGCAAAGGAGCTCGCGCGACACTCGAGGCTTTGGTTCGATGACCCGCGGGCTCGTGATCGGCGAATCGTTGATCGACATCGTCGAGAGCGACGAGCATGTCGGTGGCAGCCCACTCAACGTCGCGGTCGGACTTGCGCGGCTGGGTCGCGAGATCGACTTCCTGACCCACATCGCCGACGACGCGCATGGGCGGCGAATCGCTGACTATGTCAAAGCGTCTGGTGTGCAACTGCTTTCAGAAAGCCAGACCGCCGACCGGACCGCGACAGCGCGTCTGACCATTCGGGACGACGGATCAGCCGACTATGTCTTCGACCTGGACTGGCGGCTTTCCGGCACACCGCCGGTAGCACCCCCGCTGTTCGTACACACCGGATCGATTGCGGCGGTGCAGGATCCGGGCTGTCTGGCGGTCGCGGCGCTAGTCAACACCTACCGGGTGTCGGCCACAGTAACCTTCGATCCCAACGTTCGGCCGTCGCTGATCGCCGACCGGGATCTGGCGCGTGAACGCATCGAGCATCTCGTCGAGCGCAGCGACATCGTGAAAGTCAGCGAGGAAGATCTGCGCTGGATCGACCCTGACCGTCCACCCGAGCAGGTCGCACAAAGCTGGCTGGCGCTGGGTCCAGCCATCGTGGCAGTGACGATGGCTGACCAGGGTGCGTCGGCCATCTGCGCGGCCGGCGAAGCGCACGTACCCGCCCGGCCCGTGCACGTTGTCGACACCGTCGGCGCCGGCGACGCGTTCACCGTCGGCCTGATCGACGCGTTGTGGGCGCGAGGCTTGTTGGGCGCGCCGCGACGTGCCGAGCTCACCGGAATCGACCTGGATGGCCTGACCGTGGCACTCGAGGCGGCCAGCGAGACCGCGGCGCTGGCCGTCACTCGCGCGGGTGCCGACCTGCCGGATCGGGCCGCATTGGACGCCGCCGCACACCGGCTCGGCTGACGCGGCGTCGTTAGGCGCGTATCCGCATGGCCATATGGGCATACTGACTCTATGCGTTCCATCTGGAAGGGTTCGATCTCCTTCGGACTGGTCAACGTCCCGGTCAAGGTGTACAGCGCGACCGAGGACCACGACATCAAGTTTCATCAGGTACACGCCAAGGACAACGGCCGCATCCGGTACAAGCGGGTGTGCGAGGTATGCGGGGAAGTTGTCGAGTTCCGCGATATCGCGCGCGCATACGAATCCGACGACGGCCAGATGGTCGTGATCACCGACGACGACATCGCGACGCTGCCCGAAGAGCGCAGCCGCGAAATCGAAGTGCTGGAATTTGTCCCGGCCAACGAACTCGACCCGATGATGTATGACCGCAGCTATTTCCTCGAGCCGGATGGCAAGTCCACCAAATCGTATGTGCTGCTGGCCAAGACGCTGGCCGAGACCGACCGGGTCGCGATTGTGCATTTCGCCTTGCGCAACAAGACCCGGCTTGCGGCGTTGCGGGTCAAGGACTTCAGCAAGCGCGAGGTGATGGTGATCCACACGTTGTTGTGGCCTGACGAGATCCGCGACCCCGACTTTCCGGTGCTGGACAAGAAGGTCGACATCAAGCCGACCGAACTCAAAATGGCTGGGCAGGTGGTCGAGTCAATGGCCGACGACTTCAACCCGGACCGCTACCACGACGACTACCAAGAGCAGCTGCACGAGCTGGTTCAGGCCAAACTCGAAGGTGGAGAAGCATTTACCACCGAAGAGCGGCCCAAGGAGCTCGACGAGACCGAAGACGTCTCCGATCTGCTCGCCAAGCTCGAGGCCAGCGTCAAGGCGCGATCCGACGGCGGCAAGTCTCCGGCGAAGAAGGCCGCCAAGGCACCGGCCAAGAAGGCACCGGCCAAGAAGGCAGCCGCCAAAAAGGCAGCCGCCAAAAAGGCAGCCGCCAAAAAGGCACCGGCCAAGAAGGCAGCCGCCAAGGCGGGCTCGAAGTCCTAGAACGGCGGTGGTTCGTCGTCGGACGCCGCGCGCGCATACCTGTAGGCGCGTTGCCGGGCCAGCCTGTCGTTGCGATTGCGGTTGCGCTCCGCGGTGATCCGCTGCGATCGCCGCTGTGCGCGCGTGCGTCGACGCCTGGGCATCATCGCAGTGCGTTCACCGCAGCGGTCGGCGGATGTCGGTGTGGGTTCGGGCAGTTCCCCGGTGGGCATCGTCAGGGCCGGAAATAGGATCGCGCTGCCCGGGCTGGTGACATAGGTCTGCCCGCATGGCAGCGACCAGATGACGGTGCCGTCGGACAGCTGTGCGTCCCGCCATCCCCAGAAAGTCTTGAGCAGATGGTGTTTTCGGCACACGCATTTCAAGTTGGACGGGTGCGTCGGCCCGCCGTCGGCGTACGGGATGGTGTGGTCGATGTCGCAGTAAACCGCGGGCTGATCACAACCAGGAGCCCGACATGTTAGGTCGCGGCACCGGACAAACTCAGCCAGTTTGGCCGACGGGATGTAGTGCGGCTCAGCAGCAGCGGAAATCCGTAACGGGTGCAGCGTCGCCGTCTTCGCCAATTCGGCGACCACCTGACGTGGAATGAGCCCGTCGGCGCCGGCCATGTACCCAGGCGTGGTTCCGTTGCCGTCGATGCTGGCCTGCTCAGCGATCACGTGGATCACCACATTGCGGTCTCGCATGCGGCCCCGCGTCTCCACGCAGTCCGAATCACCACAGGTGCACGTCAGCCGTTCGGCGCCGACGACCAAGGCGCCCAACGCATCCGCGCGCCGTTGGGCTTTTGTCCGCGGATCGGCCTCACATACCGTGCCCGCCAGTTCATCCAGACGGCGATCCAGCGCGCGGCCAGTGCTAGCGAACACGCTGCCGTAAACCTCGGAGATACCCGGCACCGATTCCGACACATTCAGGTAGCGATCTTTGATCTCCTTGTTGGTCCGGCGAATCGCGTCCGGGTCGAGTTCAGCGACGATGGCGTCAACCCGCATCGCCAGGTTGCCCCGGGTGAGCGATGGCCAGCGCGGGGCGCGCAACGCCACCTGCGCATCCACCGCAGCCAGTGCATTCTCGTCGGTGATCAGCGCGGTCCGGTGAGCGATCACACTGAACATCGCGTAGTTCATATCGCCGGCCGCCAGACATTCCCCGACCTTGGGCAGCCGCTCGCGTATCACTTCGGCATCGCGCAGGTAGCTCGACGCTAAAGCGCGGCTAACCCGCAGGGCCGCAGCCAATTCCGCGACGATCTCGTCCCACAGATCGGCAACCCATTCCGCGCGATCACCGTACTGCCGAGTCCGCAACCCCAACAGGTCGGCGATCGCGTTCAGTCGCCGCGCTGTCGCTTGAGACTCGCTACGCGCCTCGGCGCGCGTCTGATCGAGCAACGCAGCCGACTCGGCCGTGGCCGACAATTCCGTTGGCTCGAACATATGTTCGATAGTAACATACCCACCGGACAAGCCTGCTCAACGTCCTTTGCCCCCGCCGAGCCACTTGTTGCCAATTTGCCGCAGCTCGTCAGCCATCCGGCGGTCCTCGTCTGCGAACTTGCGGTGCCGAGCGGCCTGTTCCCGGAACACCTCGCGACGACTACCGCTGTGTTCGGCCGCCTGTTCAACTGCCTTTGCGGTTCTGTCCTGACTCTCCGCGGAGGTGGCCAAGCTTTTGGCCGCGGAGACCAAGCTGGCGGCTGCATATCGCTGGGCCGCCGCGGCCTGCCGCTGCGCTTCCTCTGCTAGTCGACGAGCACGAGCTGCGTGCTCGGCGGATCGCACGTGACGCCCCGACTCGGCCGCGTGGCCGCTTTCCATGTGCGTGTTCATTGTGACTCGGGGAGTGACCCCCACGGCCCCGGTTGAAACCGGAGAACCAAGAAACTAGAACGTGTTCCAGAAATGGTGTTACGGTGACGCCCGTGATCCTGGACAAATTCCGACTCGACTCTCAAGTCGCAGTCGTCACCGGCGGCGGGCGCGGCCTCGGTGCAGCCATCGCACTGGCTTTCGCCGATGTCGGCGCCGACGTCGTCATCGCCTCGCGCACCCAATCCGAACTAGAGGCCGTTGCCGAGCAGGTCCGCGCCAAAGGGCGTCGGGCACACATCGTCGCCGGAGACTTGGCACACCCCGAGGTGACGGCCGAGCTGGCCGGCGAGGCCGTCGAAGCGTTCGGGCGGCTGGACATCGTCGTCAACAACGTCGGCGGCACCATGCCCAACGCGCTGTTGACCACGTCGACGCAGGATCTCAAGGCTGCGTTCACATTCAACGTCGCCACCGCCCACGCCTTGACCACCGCGGCGGCGCCGCTGATGCTCGAGCACTCCGGCGGCGGCAACATCATCAACATCACCTCGACGATGGGACGGGTGGCCGGTCGCGGGTTCGCCGCCTACGGCACCGCCAAGGCCGCACTCGCGCACTACACCCGGCTGGCCGCGCTGGACCTGTGCCCGCGGATTCGGGTCAACGCCATCGCCCCGGGGTCGATCGCCACCTCGGCGCTGGACATCGTCGCGTCCAACGACGAGCTGCGCGAGCCGATGGAAAAGGTGACACCGATGCGCCGTCTCGGTGAGCCTGACGAGATCGCAGCCGCCGCAGTGTATTTGGCGTCACGCGCGGGGGCCTACCTGACCGGCAAGGTAATCGAAGTCGACGGCGGGATCACCTTCCCCAACCTTGACCTACCCATCCCGGACCTGTGAGCGGAACTATGAGCAAACCCATTCGCGTCGCACAGATCGGCACCGGCAACGTCGGCGTCCACGCGCTACGGGCACTCATCGGCAATCCGGAGTACGAGCTCACCGGCGTGTGGGTGTCGTCGGAAGCCAAAGCCGGCAGGGATGCCGGAGAGCTTGCCGGACTGAAGGATTCGACCGGCATCACCGCTACCACCGATCTGGACGCGGTGCTTGCCACCAAACCGCAGTGCGCGGTCTACACCGCGATGGCCGACAACCGGCTGCCGGACGCTCTCGACGACTACCGGCGCATCCTGGCCGCAGGAGTGAACGTCGTCGGCAGCAGCGCCGTCTTCCTGCAATACCCGTGGCAAGTGCTCCCGCCGGAGATGCTGACCCCGATCGAAGATGCTGCCCGGGAAGGTAATTCGAGCCTGTTCGTCAACGGCATCGATCCCGGATTCGCCAACGACCTGCTACCGCTGGCGCTGGCAGGCACCTGCCAGAACATCCAGCAGATCCGCTGCATGGAGATCGTCGACTACGCCACCTACGACAGCGCGACGGTGATGTTCGACGTGATGGGGTTCGGCAAGCCGATCGACGAGGTCCCGATGCTGTTGCAACCGGGTGTGCTGAGCCTGGCGTGGGGATCGGTCGTGCGGCAGCTGGCCGCCGGGCTGGGGCTCGAACTCGACGCGGTGGAAGAGATGTACGTGCGCGAGCCGGCGCCCGAGGACTTCGACATCGCGTCGGGGCATATCCCCAAGGGCAGCGCCGCCGGGCTGCGGTTCGAGGTGCTCGGTTTGGTTGCCGGCGATCCCGTCGTCGTCCTGGAGCACGTCACCCGGTTGCGCGAAGACCTTTGCCCGGACTGGCCGCAACCCGCACAGCCCGGTGGCTCGTACCGCATCGAGATCACCGGTGAACCGTCGTACGGCGTCGACGTCTGCCTGAGCAGCCGCAAAGGCGACCACAATCATGCCGGCCTGGTGGCCACCGCGATGCGCGTCGTCAACGCCATCCCCGCTGTGGTGGCCGCGCCGCCCGGGATCCGAACCACGCTGGATCTCCCGCTCGTCACCGGGCGCGGCCTCTACGCCGCAGGCTGAAGGTTTCGGTTAACCTAACTTTCTTATTCGCCGCATGAAAGTGGGTTAGGTGGCGCAGGACGTCCGCGGACGGCTCAAGACGGGCTGGTATCTGCTCGGCCCGGCATTTGTCGCCGCGATCGCCTACGTCGACCCGGGCAATGTCGCGGCCAATGTCAGCGCCGGCGCACAGTTCGGCTTCTTGCTGCTGTGGGTCATCGTCGTCGCGAACGTGATGGCCGGGCTTGTGCAGTATCTGTCCGCGAAGCTCGGGCTGGTGACTGGGCGCTCGCTGCCGGAAGCCATCGGAGCGCAACTCAGCCGACGGGCCCGGCTGGCGTTTTGGGCGCAGGCCGAGATCGTCGCGATGGCCACCGACGTGGCCGAGGTGATCGGCGGGGCTATCGCACTGCACATCCTGTTCGGTCTGCCGCTGCTCATCGGCGGGGTGATCACCGGCGTGGTGTCGCTACTGCTGCTGCGGATCCAGGACCAACGCGGCCAGCAGCTGTTCGAACGCGTGATCACTGGATTACTGCTGGTGATCGCGATCGGCTTCACGGCCAGTTTCTTCGTCGCCACACCGCCTCCCGATGCTGTCATCGGTGGGCTGGTGCCGCATTTCCGCGGGAAGGAGAGTGTGCTGCTGGCGGCCGCCATCCTGGGTGCGACGGTGATGCCGCATGCGGTGTACCTCCATTCCGGGATGGCCCGCGACCGGCACGGTCATCCCGATCCCGGCCCGGATCGGCGGCGGCTGCTGCGGGTCACCCGCCTGGACGTCGGGCTGGCGATGGTGGTGGCCGGCGGGGTCAATGCGGCCATGCTGCTGATCGCCGCGCTCAACATGCGCGAACGGGGCGGCACCGGTTCCATCGAAAGCGCGTACGCCGCTGTGC
>Ga0335076_10002305_pt1 | contig 18945 bp, 16 predicted proteins | sample Lox_Sample_25_FD_206717 | JGI IMG/M metagenome (GOLD analysis project Ga0335076, IMG submission 206717) | Soil microbial communities from Loxahatchee National Wildlife Refuge, Florida, United States - Lox_Sample_2.5 | ecosystem: Environmental > Terrestrial > Soil > Wetlands | place: USA...
AACGACGCTGATCCGTGCCGGCCGGGTCCCTTGTCATGGCATCCAAACAAGAACTCGACGATTTCCTCGCAAGCGTCGAACGGCGTGCTTTCAAGCAGGCCGCTTTTGCCGTGCGCGACGACGATGCGGCGCTCGACATCGTGCAGGACGCGATGGTCAAGCTGACGGTCAACTACGCCGAGCGGCCAGCGACCGAACTGCCCCTTGTTTTCACGCGAATACTCCAGAACGCCATCCACGATCATTTCCGGCGACAGAAGGTCCGCAACACGTGGGTGACGTTGTTTTCGGCCTTATCGCCGAGTGCCGACGAGGACGCCGATCCGCTCGAAACGCTGGAGGCGCTGGCAGGCTCGGAGCCTGCGGAAAGCGCGGCGGACAAGGTAGAACGGGGTCAGATCGTGGGAATCATCGAAGAAGAGATTGCCAAGCTGCCCGCCCGTCAACGAGAGGCTTTCCTGCTTCGTTACTGGGAAGACTTCGACGTAGCCGAGACGGCTGCGGCGATGGGATGTTCCGAAGGAAGCGTTAAAACCCACTGTTCGCGTGCCACGCATGCTCTGGCACGCGCTTTACGCTCACGTGGTATCAACCTATGAACGAAGTTGAATTCGGCTACCGGGTGCGGCAGGCCCTCAACGAGGGCGTGCAGCGGATCGACTACAAGACGGCCTTTCGCCTCGAAAAGGCGCGCTGGGCGGCGCTCGAGCAGTACCGCGCTACCTCCCCGGAGCAGGCGTGGGTTCGGCCGGCACAAGTCGCCACCGCGTCGGGCCCACAAATCGAAGGCGATGACCGCAGTTCGTGGCGCTGGTTGCAGCGGCTTGGCCTGGTGGCTCCGCTCGTCGCGTTGTTGGTCGGTTTCGTCGGCGTGCACGAATGGCAGCGCGCCAAGACCCAGGACGAAACCGCCGCGATCGACTTCGCCCTGCTGCTCGACGAGGCGCCGGTCGAGGCCTACGCCGACAAGGGATTTGGAGTGTTCTTGAAGACGGGCGAGGCGAATTAGGACGCCCCGCTCGATGACCCGGCCGGTGGCGCCCGCCCTCATCGTTGCCCTCGTCCTCGCCTTCGCGGCGATGCTTTCGTTCGCCCAGGCTCCGGCAACAGGCAACGCGCATATGGCCCGCACCGGCGCCACCGAAATTGCAAAGCCGGCCTGGAAGGAATTGTCCGCGGCTCAGCGCGAAGCGCTGGCGCCACTGGCCGGCGACTGGGACACGTTCGACCGCGCGCGCAAGCTCAAGTGGCTCGATGTCGCCTCAAAATACCCGCAGCTTTCGCCGGACAGCCAGAAGCACCTGCATGAGCGCATGGTTGAGTTCTCCAAGCTGACGCCGGAGCAAAAGCGCACCGCACGCACCAATTTCCAGCGCGCCTACGAGCTTCCGATGGAACAGCGCCAGGCATTGGTGCAGCAGTACCAGGAACTGCCGCAGGAAAAGAAGCAGGCGCTGGCGGACAAGGCCGGCAAGAAGACCGAACCTCCCCGGCGCGGCACGACCAAGCCGGACGCCAAGCCGGATATCAAGGCCGATTCAAAGCCTGACCCGAAGGCTGCGCAAAAGTCCGACAGCAGCAAGTCGCAGTAAGTCGCGCTAAAGCCGCCCGTGTACGTGCCCATGCGAGACACGCTCCCGGTCACGCGCGTGCCATGCTGAGCGGATGACTGATTCCGCGCACCAAGCTGGCCCACCTGCTCCGCAACCGCACCCCGCCGGACTGTTGATCCGCCTCGCCTCGATGACCTACGACGCGGTGTTGCTGTTCGGCGTGGTCTTCATCGCCTCGTATCTGCTGCTCAGCCTCACTCGCTGGAGCTATCCGTTGTCGGGTGTCCGCCGCGTGGTGTTTCAGACGGCCGTGTTCGTCGTCATCGGCTGGTATTTCGTTTATCAGTGGAGCAAGTCGGGGCAGACGCTTGCGATGAAGTCGTGGCATCTGCGCCTGGTCGACAGCGCGGGCAAGCCGCCCGCGGCGGGAAAAGCTGTTCTGCGTTACCTGTTTGCCTGGTACTTGCTGTTGCCGGGCCTGATCTGGGGCGCTTTCGTCGAGGGCCACCCCGCGATGACGGCGTTGGTGCTGGTTGCAGGGTTCGCCGTGCTGATCCTGTTCGGGCTCGCGGATGCGCAACGCCGCCTCTTGCACGACCACGCGTCGGCCACCCGGCTCATCCGCGAGCGCTGAGCCACTACTGCTCGAACATTTCCCGCATCAGCGCGGTCTCGCGCGCACGCACGATATCGAGGAACTCGCCGGCGCCGTGCATGGCGCGGAAGCTGTCGAAGCCGCGCATCAGGAACTGATGCAAATGCTGCAGACCCGCCGCTTCCGCGGGCGCGCGCATCACGTGGAGCATTCCCGAAAGAAACGGCAGCCGTGCAAGCCGGTCGAGCTTGTGTCCGATCTGGTCGACCATTTCGATCTGTCGTTCGCGCTCGGGGCGTGTACCCGCTGCACGGTAGGCCTGCGCATAGCCGGCCGCGTCGAGCGGCAACACCACGTGCCCGGCGACGCGCGCGTCGAGAATCTCCGACAGTTCGTCGAGCTCGACCGCCAGTGCCATCGTCTCGACCGCCCGATCCGGCAGCAAGCGCGCAAGCTTGGGCACGACCCGCAACGCCTCGCGATCGCGCTGCTCGAAATCCTTTTCCCCGTAGAGATCTTCGAGGAAGAACGCCGCCGCCGCGCGATACCGCGGCGAGGCCAGCAAATCGGCGTAGGTGCCTCGCAAACGCTCGGATTGCTGGCGCTTGACCGCTCGCCAGCGCGCCACGATCGTGGCGTCCGCGAACAACGAACGGCGCAACGCCATGACCCGGGTCAAGGCATCAGCCAGTCGCTGTCTGTACGGCATGTATTCCTGGGCCATCCGAACGGCAGGGCTGGCGTGATTAGATACGGCGTTCTACCGGGGCTTCCTAGAATGCCGCGCAGATTACGCGAAGCCAGCTTGAAGATCGGGACGATCAGTTGATGCAACGGCGCACATTCCTGCGGTTATCCGTCTTCGGAGCCGTTGTCCTTGGAGCCGGCGCAATCGCCTTGCGAATCGCCGGCCACCGATCGCCGGCGCAAGCGCGCGCGAATGCGGAGCAGGTCCTCAGAGGCGTCATTCCCGCCCTGCTACTGGGCGCACTTCCAGCCGATGCCTCCGCCAACAAGGCCGCACGGCAGGCGGCCCTCGAGCGAACACTGGCGGCAATCGACGGCTTGCCCCCAGCTACACGCGAAGAGCTCGACCAATTGTTCGCCCTGCTCGCATCGCACCCGGGTCGCTGGTTGGCCGGCCTCGACTGGAGCAGCGCGACTCCCGATGAGGCCGCGCGCTTCCTGCAGCGCTGGCGCACCAGTTCGTTCAGTCTTTTCGTCGCTGGTTACCAGGCGCTGCACGACCTGGTGCTCGGCCCTTGGTATGCCGACCCTTCGACCTGGCCGGCGATCGGCTACGCCGGTCCTCCGCAGCTATGACCGACGCGACCTTCGCAATTCCCGATCCGATCGCCGAGGGGCTCGCGCGCGGCTGGAAGGTCTTCGATGGAGCGACTGTGACCGGGCCTCAGGACATCGAATGCGATGTGGCAATCGTCGGCACCGGCGCAGGTGGAGGAGTCACCGCGGAACTGCTTGCTCGCGCGGGCCTTGCGGTGGTGCTCGTCGAAGAAGGCTCGTTGAAGAGTTCGCGCGATTTCCACATGCGCGAAGCCGACGCGTATCCATCGCTCTACTGGGACTCGGCTGCGCGCAAGACCAAGGACAAGGCGATCACGATCCTGCAAGGGCGGACGGTCGGTGGCTCGACGACAGTCAATTGGACCTCGAGTTTCCGCACCCCGCCGGCAACGCTCGCGTTCTGGCGCGAGCAGTTCGGCCTTGCCGACTACACACCCGAAAACCTGGACAAGCATTTCGCTTGGGCCGAGAACCGCTTCGGTATCGCGCCGTGGCAGACCACGCCGAACGAAAACAACGATCTCCTCCGCAGAGGCGCCGCCACGCTCGGCATCCCGACCGGAAGCATGCGTCGCAACGTGACCGGCTGCCGCAACCTCGGCTACTGCGGCATGGGATGCCCCACGAACGCGAAGCAGTCAATGCTGGTCACGACGATTCCGGCGGCGCTCGATCGCGGCGCGCGGCTCTACACGCGGACGCGCGCGGTGCGCCTGGAATTCGAAGGAAACCGGGCGGTGCGGCTGAGTTGCCTGGCTCTCGCAGCCGACGGCCTGACGGCGACGCCCCAAGCCATCACGATTCGAGCGCGCCACTTCGTACTCGCCGGCGGCGCAATCAATTCGCCGGCCCTGCTGCTGCGATCCGATGCGCCCGATCCTTATCGACGCCTCGGCACGCGCACGTTCCTGCATCCGACGGTGATCTCGGCGGCGCGTTTCGACGAGCGCGTCGAGGGTTACGCGGGCGCACCGCAGTCGATCTATTCGGATCATTTTCTCGAACGCGATCCGATCGACGGGCCACTCGGCTTCAAGCTCGAAGTGCCGCCGCTGCATCCGGTCCTGTTCGCCTCGACGCTGCACGGATTCGGCGCGGTGCACGCCGACCTGATGCGCGGGTTCGCGAACACGCACGTGCAGATCGCGCTGTTGCGCGACGGGTTTCATGCCGAAAGCCGCGGCGGTACGGTCAGCTTGCGTTCGGATGGCAGCCCGCTGCTCGACTACCCGCTCAATCCGGTCATCTGGGACGGCGCGCGGCGTGCGTTGCTGACGATGGCGGAAATCCAGTTCGCCGCCGGCGCGAAGGCGGTCTACCCGCTGCACGAGCAGGCCGAAGGTTATGCAACGCTCGCCGCAGCGCGCAGTGCGATTGCCGCATTGCCGCTGCAACCGCTCGTCACCAAGGTTGTCAGCGCCCACGTGATGGGCGGCTGTGGCATGGCGGCTGATCCGCGGCGCGGGGTGGTTGACGGCCTTGGCCGCCATTTCCAGATCGACAATCTTTCCGTGTTCGATGGATCGATCTTTCCGACCTCGATCGGCGCCAATCCCCAACTGTCGATCTACGGGATCGTCGCCCGTCTTGCCGGGCGTCTTGCAGTGCAACTCAGCGGCAACGCCACGCCGGCACTTTCCTAGTCAGGATCTCGCTCGTATTCGTGCGAGTGGAGCGACGCAGCGCGTCGGCCCGCGCGTAGACTCGCGCCGCGTTGTGAAACTTCAACAACACGGCAACGGCGCGAACGACGCCGTCCACTTCGCAGAGGGGGAGACACCAATGGCTGCAACCTGGTTTCCGCAATGGACACCCAAGACGGACGGCGTGATCGCGCCCGACGAGCGCCTGCCGTTGCCGCAGACGGTCGCGCTCGGCTTGCAACATGTCGTGGCGATGTTCGGTGCCACGGTGCTCGCACCGCTGCTCATGGGGTTCGATCCCAATGTCGCCATCCTGATGTCGGGGATCGGCACGCTGATCTTCTTCGTGATCGTCGGCGGACGCGTTCCTAGTTATCTCGGTTCGAGTTTTGCGTTCATCGGCGTGGTGATCGCAGCCAGCGGCTACGCGGGCCAGGGCGCCAACGCGAACATCGGTGTCGCACTCGGCGGCATCATCGCGTGCGGGATCGTCTACGCGATCATCGGCCTCATCGTCATCGCGAGCGGTACCGGTTGGATCGAGCGGCTGATGCCGCCGGTCGTCACCGGCTCGGTCGTCGCGGTGATCGGGCTGAATCTCGCGCCGATCGCCGTCAAGGGCGTCGGCGGCGCCACATTCGATGCCTGGATGGCCGCGATCACGTTCCTGTGTGTTGGAATCGTTGCCGTCTTCACGCGCGGCTTCGTGCAGCGCCTGCTGATTCTCGTCGGCCTTATCGCCGCATACATCATCTACGCCATCCTGACCAACGGCATGGGCCTCGGCAAGCCGGTCGACTTCTCGGTGGTCGCCAACGCTGCTTGGCTCGGGATGCCCGGGCTCGCGGCGCCGCACTTTCAGGCCAATGCGATGCTGCTGATCGCGCCAGTTGCCGTCGTGCTGGTTGCGGAGAACCTCGGCCACGTCAAGGCGGTGGCCGCGATGACGGGCCGCAATCTAGACGCCTACATGGGCCGCGCGTTCCTCGGCGACGGCATCGCGACGATCGTCGCCGGCGCCGCGGGCGGAACCGGCGTCACGACGTACGCCGAAAACATCGGCGTGATGGCGGTCACGAAGATCTACTCGACGCTGATTTTCGTCGTTGCCGCGTTGATCGCGATCCTGCTCGGGTTCTCGCCCAAGTTCGGCGCGGTCATCCAGACGATTCCGGGCCCCGTGCTCGCGGGCGTATCGATCGTCGTGTTCGGCCTGATCGCGATCGCCGGCGCGCGCATCTGGGTCGAGAGCAAGGTCGACTTCAGCGACAACCGCAACCTGATCGTGGCCGCGATAACGCTCGTGCTCGGCGCCGGCGACTTCACGCTCAAGTTCGGTGGCTTCTCGCTGGGTGGCATCGGCACGGCCACCTTCGGCGCGATCCTGCTGAACGCGCTGTTTGGCGCCCGACGCTGATGGCGCGCTCTACGGCGCGATCACGGTCAACGCCCGCGGCAGTACGCGCAGCGTGACCGGCGTGTGCCCGACCAGCTCGCCGTCGGCCTCGACGGCGAGACGCTCCGGACCATCGATGGTCAGGCTCGCCGCACGCAAGGTCTTCACGCGCGGATGCGCGGCGATCGTGCCGTCGAACAAGCGCCGCAGGCTTGCCAGCACATCGAGACGGCCGAGGTCGCCGATCACCACGATGTCGAACAGCCCGTCGCGCAAATCCGCGGGCGGCGCGACGTGCATGCCACCGCCGCAGTAGGCGCCGTTGCAGGCGAAGGCAACGAACATCCGCCCGTCGAGGGTGTCGCTCTCGGCGCGCACACGCATCGCCACCGGACGATAAGCAGCCAGTCCTTTCAGGACCGCGAACAGGTACGCGAGCACGCCGAAGCGCCGATCCGGCATCTGCTCGATTACGTAGGCGTCGAAGCCGGCCCCGGCGACGTTGACGAAATGGCGGCTGCCGTCGCCGTCAGCGAACTCGGCGAAGCCGATATCGACGCGCCGTGTCTTGCCCGCCGCACACCACGCGGCAACGGTTCGATAGTCGCGCGGGGTGGCGAGGCTGCGGCACCAGTCGTTCCCAGTGCCGACCGGCATTGGCGCGAGGATGACGTCGTCGGCCGATCCATGCTGCCGAATCGCATTCACGGCCTCCTGCATCGTGCCGTCGCCGCCGATCGCGACGATGCGGCGCGCCCCCGCATCGAGCGCTTGCGCAATCAATGGCAAGGCGTGCCCGGCGTACTCGCTGACGGCGATCTGCAATTCGAGCCCGTGCGAGCGCCACGCCGACTCGATGCTCGCGCGATCGCGGGCGGCCGCACCGCGCCCGGAAATCGGATTGAGAACGGCGAACCAGCGTGTTTCGGCAGAACCCGCGCTCACGTCGATCGCCGCAGGCGATGCGCGGTCTCAGGCATCTGCGTGCTGCAATCCGCGCGGGATCGCCGCCAGCAGCTTCCTCGTGTACTCGTGCTGGGGCGCTTCGTAGATCGCGTCGGACGTGCCGCGCTCCACGATCGCGCCCTGGCTCATGACCAGGATGTCGTCCGCCATGTACTTCACGACAGCAAGATCGTGGCTGATGAATACGTAGCTGATGCCGAACTCGTCCTGGAGATCGAGCAACAGGTTGAGCACGGTCGCTTGCACGGACACGTCGAGCGCGGACACCGACTCGTCGCAGATGATGACCTCCGGTTTCATCGACAGCACGCGCGCGATCGCGATGCGCTGGCGCTGGCCGCCGGAGAATTCGTGCGGGTACTTGTGGATGCAATCGGGCGGCAAACCCACGCGCCGTGCGAGCGCCGCCGCCATCGCGAAACGCTCGTCGTCGCCGGCACCGATCTCGTGCACACGCATCGGCTCGGTAAGGATCTGCCCGACCGTGAAACGCGGATTCAAGCTCGCGTACGGGTTCTGGAAAATGATCTGGATGCGCCGCCGGTAGGACATGAGCTGTTCATCCGACAGCGACAGCAGGTCCCTGCCGTCGAACCAGACCTGTCCTGCGGTCGGTTCGACAAGCCGCATCAGAAGCATTCCAACCGTCGTCTTGCCGGACCCCGATTCACCGACCACACCGAGCGTGCGCCCGCGCGAGAGCGTGAACGAAGCGTCGCGGACTGCATCGATCTGCTTGCGCGCGAAGAGTCCGGTCTTGAGCCGGTATTCCTTGCGCAAGCCACGCGCATCGATCAACGGAACCGGCTCCGCGGAGCGCGCGCGACGCGTTTCGCCGGTGCCGGCGATCGCAGCAGGCGGCAGCGATTTGCTCCCGTCCGCGGAAAGGAAGTCGTCGATCACGGGCAACCGCCGCGGTTTTGCGTCGAGGCGCGGACGGCACGCGAGCAACGCGAGCGTGTACGGATCCTTCGGCGTTGAGAAGATGCTTGCGACCGGACCGCTTTCGCGAATCACGCCGTCGCGCATCACCACGACCTGGTCGGCGATCTCGCCCACGAGAGCCAGGTCGTGGCTGATGAACAGCACCGACATGCGCAGCTTGGCGCGCAGCCTCGCGATCAGCTCGAGGATCTGCCGCTGCACGGTCACGTCCAGCGCCGTGGTGGGCTCGTCGGCGATCAGCAGCTTCGGCTCGCAGGCGATCGCCATCGCGATCATCACGCGCTGCTGCTGGCCGCCGGAGAGCTCGTGCGGGTAGCTCGCGAGGCGCGCGCGCGGTTCGGGAATGCCGACTTCGTTGAGCAGTTCGACCACGCGCTCGACGCTCTGGCGTCGTGACAACCCGCGATGCAGTTGCAACACCTCGCCGATCTGGTCGCCCACGGTGAACACCGGGTTGAGCGACGACATCGGCTCCTGGAACACGACCGTGATGTCCTTGCCGCGAATGTCGCGCAGCACGTCGAGCGGTTCGGTCAGCAGGTCGCGTCCACCGAATTCGATGCGACTCCCGGTGCTGACGACGGCGTTGTCCGGCAGAAGTCGAACGATCGACATTGCCGAGACGCTCTTCCCCGAGCCGGATTCGCCCACGAGCGCCACCGCGGAGTCTTCCGGGATGTCGAAGCTGATGCCGCGCACGGCATCGACAAGTTGCGACTTGCCCAACCGGAACGCGACGCGCAGATCGCGCACCGAAACGAGATTGGCCATGTTCGTCTATCTCAGCTTCGGATCGAGCGCGTCGCGCAGCGCATCGGTGAACAGCGAAAACGCGGTGACGAACAGCGCCATCAACAGCGTCGCAGCGGCCAGTTGCCACCAGTGACCCAGCACGAGTTCGGCCTGCGCCTCCGAAAGCATGGTGCCCCACGAAACCTGGTCGACTGGCACGCCGAGACCCAGGAACGAAAGAATGACTTCCGCCTTGATGAATCCAACCACCAGCAGCGACATGCGCACCAGGATCACGTGGCTCACGTTCGGCAGGATGTGCACGAACATGCGCTGCACGTGGGTGACGCCGATCGCTTCGGCTGCGCGCACGTATTCGCGCGTGCGATGCTTGATGTACTCCGCGCGCACCTGCCTGTACATGCCGGTCCACCCGGCAAGTCCCAGGATCATCACGACGGTGAGGATGCCGCGCCCGAGCACGGCGGCGAACGCGAAGATCAGCAGGATGTCCGGGATCGACGTGAAAACGTTGTAGACCCACTCGAGGAAATCGCCCAGCTTGCCACCAACGTATCCGGCGAGCGCACCGAGCACCGTGCCGATCAAAGTCGCGACGACGGCGGCAAACAGCCCGACGAAGATCGAGATCTCGGCACCCTTGACCGCCTTGGCGAGCACGTCGCGCCCAAGCCGGTCGGCGCCGAACAGCAACGTCGCCGCGCGCGGCGGCTCGGCCACCTCGATTTTCGCCGCACGCTCGTTCCACTCCTTGTACTTCGGCGCGAGCGGATCGATGTCGGAAAGATCGACGGGCTTGGCGTCCTTCGGAACCAGGCTCACGATCGCCGCCGCGCCGGATTGCTCCGCACGCGCGCCAACGAACGTCGGCGGCGCGTCGGGAACCGCGATCTCCTTCTGCCAGTTCTTCGCAACGAGGCCGACGGCGGACGCGATGATCAACAGGACGAATGCGAGCACGATCCCGAGCGAAACCATGCCGACGCGATCCCGCCAGAGGCGCCGGCCTGCCGTCGTCCAGACACCCGCGGAGCGCTCGGGCCGCGCGGGAACCAGAGCCTTGCCGCTAATCGTGGTCGCGCTCATTTCAGCACCACGCGCGGATCGACGGCGCGATACATGATGTCGGCGAGCAGGTTGATCACCATCGTCAGCGCGGCGAGGTAAACGGTCACCGCCTGGATCACCGGGTAGTCGCTGCGATTGACCGCGAGCAGCACTTCGCGGCCAAGGCCGGGAATCGAAAAGAACGTCTCGAGCAGAAACGAGCCCACGAAGATTCCGGGCAGCTGCACCGACACGTTGGTCAACACCGGAATCAGCGCATTGCGCAGCACGTGCTTGAACAGCACTTTGTTTTCGCTCACGCCTTTCGCGCGCGCCGTACGAACGTAGTCCTGCCCGAGTTCGTCGAGAAAGAAGCTGCGGTAAAGACGCGTCTGCGGCGCAAGGCTGACGAACACTGCGAGCATCACCGGGAGCACCGCGTAGGTGCTGAGGTTGGTGAGCACGCTATCGCTCCATCCCTGCACCGGGAACCAGCCGAGATAGAAGCCGAACAACCACTGGCCGACGATGACGTAGACGAGGAACGAAATCGACAGCATCACGGTCGTGACCACCATGATCGTTCGATCGGTGAGTGATCCGCGCACGTACGCCACCGCCATGGCCGCCACTACACCGAGCACGACGTCGAGCAGCAGGATCGGGATCATCACGGTGAGCGTCGCCGGCAAACGCGTCGCGAAGATATGGCTCACTGCCTCACTGGTCGCCCAGCTGTTGCCCCATTTGAACGAGAAGATCGACTTCACGAAGATGCCGAGCTGGACGTACCACGGGTCGTTCAATCCAAGCTCGGTGCGGATCGCCTGGATCTGGTCCGGCGTCGCAAGGAGGCCGCCAAGGATTTCCGCGGGATCGCCGCCGAAGTACTTGAACAGGAAGAACACCAGCAGGATCACGCCCGCGAGCGTCGGGATCATCTGCCAGAGTCTGCGTAAGATATAGGCGGCCATCCGGCCTCCTGCTTCGTGTTGCGTCGCAGACCTGCTGAAGGGCGATTGTGTCGCGTCGTTGCAGACCGGCTACGGAAGCGCGGATTATGCCGATGCGAGCCGGGCTTTCAAGCAAACGAGTCGCTGCACGATGAAAACTGCCTCCGAGCGCCAACGCAACGCATCGTCGCAACCTTCGTCAGTTGACAGCCTGCGTACACCCACCAACCGCGCGCGCCGCGCCGCACTGAAAGGCATCGCGGTTGCACCCCTTGCGAAGACGCTGGCGGCACACGCCGACGAGGCCGCGCCCAAGACGCTGCGCTACGCGTTCGAGGTCGCGGAAACCGGACTCGATCCGGCGCAACTCGTCGATCTGTACTCGCGCATCCTGACTGCGCATATCTTCGACGGCCTGTATGCCTACGACCATCTCGCGCGTCCGTTCAAGATCAAGCCGAATACCGCGGAAAGCATGCCCGAGGTTTCGGACGACTTCCGCACGTGGACGATTCACGTCCGCCCCGGCATCTACTTCACGGACGATCCGGCGTTCAAGGGCAAGGCGCGCGAACTGGTCGCCGAGGACTACGTTTATTCGATCAAGCGCTTCCTCGATCCACGGTGGAAGGCGCCGGCCTATGCGTCGATCGCCGAGCTGCACATCCTCGGCGCGCAGCAACTGCGCGAACGTGCACTGACCGACAAGAAAGCATTCGAGTACGACACGCCGATCGAAGGGCTGCGCGCGCTCGATCGCTACACGCTGCAGTTCCGACTCGAAGAACCACAGCCGCGCTTCCTGCAAGTCATCGCGGGTGGCGATCTCTATGGCGCCGTCGCGCGCGAGGTCGTCGAGGCGTACGGCGATGCCATCGGCGAACATCCGGTCGGCACCGGTCCGTACAAGGTGCTCGAATGGCGGCGTTCGTCGCGCATCGTGCTCGGCCGCAATCCGACCTACCGCGCGCGCTTCTACGATGCCGAGCCGGCTCCCGACGACGCCGATGGACAGGCAATCGCCGCGCGCTTTCGCGGACGTCGGCTGCCGATGATCGATCGCGTCGAGATCACGATCGTCGAAGAAACCCAGCCGCGCTGGCTGTCGTTCGTGAATGGCCAGCACGATCTGCTCGAGCGCCTGCCGAATGAATACGCAGGCATTGCAATTCCCAACGACAAGCTCGCGCCGAATCTCGAGCGCCGCGGCATCCGGATGTTTCGTATCCTCAATTCGGACGTGACGGTAACGCTCTTCAACATGGAGCATCCGGTGATCGGCGGGTACACGCCCGAGCGCGTCGCGCTGCGCCGCGCGATCAATCTCGCGATCGACGTCGGCCAGGAGATCCGCCTGTTCTGGCGCGGACAGGCCGTGCCCGCGCAATCGACCGTTGCGCCGAACACGGTCGGCTTCGACCCCAACTTTCGCAGCGAGATGGGCGAGTTCAACCTTGCGCGGGCGAAAGCGCTGCTCGACATGTTCGGATTCGTCGACCGCGATGGCGACGGCTGGCGCGAACAGCCCGATGGCTCGCCGCTCGTCCTCGAATGGGCCACGACGCCCGATCAGCGCGCGCGTCAGCGCGATGAGCTGCGCCGCAAGGACATGGCGGGACTCGGCATCAAGGTCGACTTTCGCGTCGCAAAATGGCCCGAGAACCTGAAGAACGCGCGCGCCGGCAAGCTGATGGTATGGAGCCTCGGTTACTCGGCGGCGCAACCCGACGGGCAGACGTCGCTCGACCGCGGCGCGAGCACGCATGTCGGCAGCCAGAACCTCGCGCGCTTTCGTCTGTCGAAGTTCGACGAGATCTATTCGCGCGTACGCGTGCTGCCTGACGGTCCCGAGCGCGACGCGTTGTTCTTCGAGGCGAAGCGTCTTCTGATCGCCTACGCGCCGTACAAGAACCACGTGCACCGCATCCTGACCGACCTCGCGCAGCCGCGGTTGGTTGGATACCGGCGTCCGCTCTACTGGCAGGACTGGTGGCAATACGTGGATATCGATAGTTCGCACGAGACTCCGGGGGCTACAGCATGAGCCGGCGCGACTTCCTGCGCACCACGGGCGCGTGCGCCGCACTCGAGTTGCCACTTGGACAGGCGTTCGCGCGCGCGAAACCCACCGACGGGAAAAAAGTATTCCGCTGGGCGTTCCCCGTCGCGGAAACCGGCTTCGACCCCGTGCAGATCAGCGACCTCTACTCGAACTACGTCGTATCGAACATCATCGAGCCACCGCTCGAGCACGACTACCTGGCGCGGCCAACCGAATTGCGGCCGCGCGTCGCCGAGGCACTTCCCGAAATCTCGGCAGACTTTCGCACGTTCACCGTGCGCATCCGGCGCGGGATCTACTTCGAGGACGACCCGGCATTCAAGGGCGCACGTCGTGAGCTGGTTGCCGCCGATTTCGTGCACACGCTGAAGCGGGTCGCCGATCCGCGCTGGAAGAGCCCCAATTGGGCCGCCATCGAATCGAGCGGAATCCTCGGCCTGGGCGAGATGCGCAAGGCCGCGAGCGGCGGTGCGAAATTCGATTACGACCGCGAACTCGAGGGAATTCGCACACTCGATCGCTACACATTCCAGGTCAAGCTGGCGACACCGAGTCCGCGCTTCGCCGAGAATCTCGCCGATACGCGCCTGTTCGGCGGCATGGCGCGCGAGGTCGTCGAGGCGTACGGCGACGAACTGATGAGCAAGCCGGTCGGCACCGGCCCGTTCCGCCTCGCCGAATGGACGCGCTCGTCGCGCATCGTGCTCGAACGCAGTCCCACGTATCGCGGCGATCCGTTCGACGCCCATCCTCCAGCCGACGATGTGCGCGGACAAGAGATCGTCGCCCGGCTGAAGGGCAAGAAGATGCCGATGATCGACCGCGTCGAGATCTCGATCATCTCGGAGGCCCAGCCGCGCTGGCTGTCGTTCCTCAGCGGCGAGCAGGACATCATCGCCGTGCCATTGGAGTTCATCAACGTCGCCGTGCCGAACGGCCACCCGTCGCCGGCGCTGGCGCGGCGTGGCATCGTCTTCGAACGCACGCTGCAGCCGGACGTCGTGCTGACGCTTTTCAATCTCGAGGATCCGGTAATCGGCGGCTACACGCCCGAGAAGGTGGCGCTACGGCGTGCGATCAGCCTCGGCTACAACATCGATGAAGAGATCCGCCTGATCCGGCGCAACTCGATGACGCGCGCGCAATCGCCGGTCCCGCCGTTTACATCGGGGTACAACCCGGACTTCGTCAGCGAGATGGGTGAGTTCGATCGAGCGCGCGCCCGTGCCCTGCTCGACATCTACGGCTACACCGACCGCAACGGCGACGGCTGGCGCGAGACGCCGGAGGGCAAGCCGCTGGAACTGGTGATGGCCACCGAATCGACCCAGATCGATCGCGCGTTCAACGAGATGTGGAAGCGCCAGCTCGACGCGCTGGGGTTGCGCGTCTCGTTCCAGGTCAGCCAGTGGCCGGAGCATTTGAAGGCCGCGCGCGCCGGCAAGCTGATGATGTGGGTGCTCGGATATACCGCGTCCGGCTCCGATTCCGATTCGTTCCTCGGACTGGCCGCCTCGTCCAACATCGGTACGTCCAACTTCGCACGTTTCCACAACGCCGCCTACGACAAGCTGTTCGACCAGCAGCGCCAGCTTCCGGACGGCAAGGAGCGCGATGCGGTCATCGACGAGATGAAGCGCATCTGGGTCGCGTACATGCCGTACAAGATCCACGGCCATCGCTTCGTCAACGACCTCTCGCACCCGCGCGTCATCGGTTACCGCCGCCATCCGTTCGCGCGCGATTTCTTCAAGTTCCTCGACATCGACGACGACGCCAGTCCGGCGTGACACCGCCGCCATGCGCCGCCGCAGCCTGCTCGCCGTAGGCGCCGCCGCCCCGCTGGCCGCGGCCGGCGCAGCGAGCGGGACGTCGCCGGAGCTTGCGCACGCAAAAACGCTGCGAGTCGCGTTTCCAATTGCGGAGACCGGATTCGATCCGGCACAGGTGCAGGATCTTTATTCGCGCACGATCATCTCGCACATCCTCGATGCGCCGCTCGAATACGACTACATGGCGCGACCCGCGCGGTTGCGGCCAAACACGCTGCTCGCTCTGCCCGAGATAAGCAGCGACTTCCGTACGCTGACGGCGCGGTTGCAACCGGGGATCTACTTCCAGGACGACCCGGCATTCAAGGGCAAGCGCCGCGAGCTGGTGGCGTCGGACTACGTGTTCTCGATCAAGCGCTTCTACGATCCGCATTGGAAGAGCCCGATGCTGTTCATCTTCGAGAACAGCAAGCTTGTCGGACTCACCGAGGTGCGCCAGGAGGCGCTGAAGGAGCGCAAGCCGTTCGATTATTCGCGCGCGGTCGATGGCGTGCGCGCACTCGACCGCTACACGTTTCAGATCCGGCTGGCGACCCCGGATCCGCGCTTCGTCTACAACCTCGCCGACGCGGGCATGCTCGGTGCGATCGCGCCCGAAGTCGTCGAGTTCTATGGCGACGACATCATGTCCCACCCGGTCGGAACGGGGCCGTTCCGGCTTGCACAGTGGACGCGTGCATCGCGCATCGTCCTGGAACGCAACCCGACGTATCGCACGCGCACGTACGACCTCGCTGCTGCCGATGACGCCCCGGAGCTGCACGACGAAGTCGCACGCCTCGCGGGCCGGACCTCACCGATGATCGACCGCGTCGAGGTGCTCATCGTCGATGAAGCGCAGCCGCGCTGGCTTGCCTTTCAACAGGGACAACTCGACCTGCTGTCGTTGCCGTCGCAGTTTCTTCCCGTCGCAGCACCGGGCGGCAAGCTCGCACCGTACCTCGAGCGTCGCTCCATCAAGCTGCGGCGCACCGAGATGGCGGACATCACGCTCACCTACTTCAACATGGAGCATCCGGTGGTGGGGGGCTATTCGCCCGGGCGCGTCGCACTGCGACGCGCCGTGTCGCTCGCCTTCGACGCCAACGAGTACATCCGCTCGGTCTTCGCCGGCGCGGGCGTGCGCGCCCAGTCACCGTTGGCGCCAGGCACGTTCGGCTACGACCCCGACTACCTCACTCCGATCGGGACGTTCGATCGGGCGCGTGCCCGCGCGCTGCTCGATGTATACGGGTATGTCGACCGCGACGGCGACGGCTGGCGCGAACAGCCGGATGGAAGCCCGCTCGTGCTCGAACTTGCCGCGACTTCATCGCAACTCGACCGGCAGCAGAACGAGCTGTGGCAGAGCTTCATGAAGCGGATCGGCGTGCGCGTCGAGTTCCGCATCGCGCAGTGGCCCGAGCTGGTCAAGCTGTCGACCTCCGGCAAGCTGATGATGTGGGGCTATGGCTGGCAGCTCGCCAGCCCGGATTCGGACACGATCTTCGGGATGGCCTACGGCCCCAACCGCGAAGCGATCAACGACGCGCGCTTCGATCTCCCCGCGTTCAATGCGCTATACGAGCAGCAGCACATCCTGCCCGACGGACCCGAACGCCTCGCCAAGCTGCATGAAGCGACGCGCCTGTTGGCCGCGTACATGCCGTACATGATGCACCTGCATCGCGTGCAATCGGACCTGGTGCAACCGTGGGTAACCGGCTATCGGCGCCACCCGTTCACCAACCGCAACTGGTGCTGGATCGATATCGACGAATCCCGGCGCGCCAAGACATGACGGTCGAGCGACTCCTGCGGATAGGGCTGGCGGTCCAGCTGCTCGGCGGCGCATTGATTGCGCTGTGGCTGTTGCCCGACGGCGCGTCCTGGCTCGCGATCCCGATCGCGCTTCTGGTTCCGCTGGTCGGTACCGGGATCGTGCTCGCGATCGAGATCGCGATCGGCGCGGCGATCGATCCGCGTCGCCCTTCGCTGCCGTTGCCGCAACTCATCGCGGTCTGGTGGGAAGAGACGTTGATTTCAACGCGCATGTTTGCGCTTGCGCAGCTCTTCGCCGCACGCTTTCCGGAGCCAGCGCTGGCGCGCGACGCCGCGCGGCCCGCGGTTCTGCTGGTGCACGGCTACATGTGCAATCGCGCGGTCTGGCGCAGGTTCCTGGACAGTGGCGAACTGCACGACTGCAACGTCGCAACCGTAAACCTGGAGCCCATTTTCGGACCGATCGACCGGTATGCCGACGTCGTGCACGACGCCATCGAGCGCTTGCGTGCGGCAACCGGGACCCGCCAGGTCGTGCTGGTCGCTCACAGCATGGGTGGACTCGCGCTGCGTGTTTACCTGCGCAAGTACGGCGCCGCCGCGGTCAGCAACGCGATCACGCTCGCGACGCCGCACGCCGGAACGATGATGGGTTCGTTCGGCACCGGCAGCAACTCGCAGGAGATGAAACCCGGCTCGCCGTTCCTGCAGCAACTTGCGCGCGACCTTGCGCCGGAAGCGCTGCAAAAATTCGTCTGTGTCGGCACGCGCGACGACAACCTGATCGTGCCGCGCTCGAGCCCCTTTTTGCCCGGTGCGCGCCACGTCGTGTTCGAACGCGTCGGCCATCTTGCACTGATCGAGGACCCGCGTGCCTGGGACCTGCTGCGCAACGAGATACAAGAGTCACACGCCAGGCGCGTGACCTAAGCTCAGCGCGTCATCGACTCTGCGATGTAGCGCACGACCTTCGGCGCCTCCTCGCCGATGTGGAACGCCTGACGCCGCTCGCGCAGTTCGGCGTCCGCCGCGGTGAACCGTTCGAAACGGCGCAGATGATCGGCCCACGATTCGTCGAGGTAGTACTCGAGGTAGCGCGTGGGCTCCGAGATGTCGTGGAACAGACCCCATGACAACGCGCCCTTGCGCAGCCGGTCGCGGCGCGTCTCAAACATCACTTCCATGAAGTCGTTTACGCGCGCGGGATCGACCTGGTACTCGATCGTCACCATCACTGGGCCTTTGGCATGCTCGATGGGAAACGCGGCGACCGGTTCGGTGAGAATCGATGACGGCGTGAAATCCACGGCTTCGTCGTGGGTGAGCATGTGTCGCCGCGTGAGGACGAGCAGAAGCAGCCCGGTGACCGCGGCGCCGACGAAGGTCCATCGCACATCGACGTGCGAGGCCACCTGCCCCCACAGCGCGGCGCTGACCGAGGCTGCGCCCATCATCGTCATCATGTAGATCGACATGCCACGCGCACGCACCCAGTCAGGCAACGCGAGCTGCGCAGAGACGGTCAGCGTATTGACCACCGACAACCACGAGGCACCCGCGATCATCATCGCCGGGACCGCGGCCCAGGGATTCGGCGCGAAGCCGACGCAGACCATCGCGATCGCCTGCACGATCGACCCGTTGCGCAGCAGACGGTCGAGCCCGATCGCGGCACGCAGGCGCGGCAGCCACATCGCCGCGAGCACCGCGCCCAGTCCCAGCGAGGCAAGCAGCAACGTATAAGCCCACGCGCCGCCGGTCGGCATGTGCTTGCCGACCAGAGGCAGGAGCGCAAGCAACGCGGTCGACTGCAGGAAGAACACGGCGACGCGCAGCAACACCGAACGGATCGCATTCGACTGCGCCACATACTGGAACCCCACGCGCATCGCACCGATGAAACGCTCGCCGGGCAGCACGCTGACCTTCTGCTCCGTGCGCCAGCGCATGATCACAAAACCTGCGACGACGGCGAGGCACGCGTTGAGCAAAAAGACGTACTGACTGCCCGCGCTTGCGATGATCAATCCGGCGCCGACCGGTCCGATCACACGCGACGAATTCATCGCCACGCCGTTCAGCGCGATCGCTGATTGCAGGTCCTCACGCGGCACGAGCTGCGGCACGATCGCCG
>Ga0335076_10002306_pt1 | contig 18943 bp, 17 predicted proteins | sample Lox_Sample_25_FD_206717 | JGI IMG/M metagenome (GOLD analysis project Ga0335076, IMG submission 206717) | Soil microbial communities from Loxahatchee National Wildlife Refuge, Florida, United States - Lox_Sample_2.5 | ecosystem: Environmental > Terrestrial > Soil > Wetlands | place: USA...
CCATTAAAACCAGCAGTAACAGTAGGCCCTGCGGAAACGTGGAAAACTTTCCCAACCCTCCTGTTCCCGCTAACTTCCCATCTTACCCTTGATGTGAGAAATCGGTTTCTTCTGCTTAGGAGCCCCTAGTGAATCCCGCCCCTCACTTCGATTCTTACCCGCCGATTCACAACTTCCACATCAAGTTCACAGCCACCTACGTGGAAGACCCGATTGTAAAGTGGAAATCCATCGCCCACCCGCGATCTATCCGCCTAATTGCTCGGTGAGTTTATTGATCAGTCTGTTTAAATCTTTGTCGTTCTTGCGAATCTCTTCGATCTTCTCCACCGAGTGCAACACGGTCGTGTGATGCTTTCCACCAAACTGTCTTCCAATTTCAGGCAATGACGCTTCGGTCAAATGCTTTGCCAGGTACATCGCAATCTGCCGCGGATACACAATCGCTCGCGAATTATTCTTCGCTTTGATCTCCACTAACCGCAGCCCAAACTGCTCGGCCACCATCTTCTGGATCGACTCGATGGTCACCTTCCGGGCTTGCGAGTCGATGAAGTTCTTGAGCACCTGCTGCGCGTAGGGTAGCGTAATCTCCGCGCCAATCAACGAAGAATGAGCCACCAGTCGGATCAGGGCACCTTCCAACTCGCGCACATTCGACCGGATATTCGACGCCACGTACAACGCGACGTCGGTCGGCAGCGTCACCTTTTCCTGTTCGGCCTTCTTCTGCAGAATTGCGACCTTCGTCTCGAGATCCGGTGGTTGGATATCGGCAATCAATCCCCACTCAAACCGGCTCCGTAGTCGATCTTCAATCTCTGCCAGCTCTTTCGGGGAGCGATCGCTCGCGATCACGATCTGCTTCATCGACTCGTGCAGAGCGTTGAACGTGTGAAAGAATTCTTCCTGCGTCCGCTCTTTCCCCGCGAGGAACTGGATGTCATCGATCAGGAGCACATCGACGCCGCGAAACTTATCGCGGAACGATGTCATCTTGTCGTAGCGCAGCGAGTTGATCATGTCGTTGGTGAATTTCTCACTCGACACGTAGCAGATCGACGCGTGCGGCAGCCGACGTTTAATCTCATGGCCGATCGCCTGCATCAGGTGCGTCTTGCCCATCCCGACGCCGCCATATAAGAAGAGAGGGTTGTACGCCTTCGACGGACGCTCCGCCACTGCTTGGCAGGCCGCATGCGCAAACTGGTTCCCGCTGCCAATCACAAAAGCGTCGAATGTGTAGCGCGGATTCAACTGCGCTGCGCCATCCCAATCAAAGCGCGATTGTGAAGGACCCGCCGTCGTCATCGGCGCCGCCGCGGCCGCTGACATCAATCCGCCATCATGCCGGACCGGAGTCGCTGCCGGATCATCCTCCGGCGTCACGAACTTCACCTCGTTGAAGCCGAGACCCAGCACATCCACTGCTTCCTGGATCAGGTCCGCGTACTTATCGCCCGCATGGCGAAACTCTACTGTCGGCACGCGCACGAACAGTGTCCCACCGCTCGAGTGACTGTAGCGCGTTGGCTTAAGCCACGTATCGTACGAATGCCGGTTGATCTTTTTTTCCAGCGCATCGAGAATGCGCGCCCATGGATTCGGGGAGAGGGTCGTTGTGCCTGTCGCTGACATATATGAAGTTTTTCACCATGCGGCGCCCCGGCGGCTGGGTTAGAGCGCCTGTTGAAAATGCCGTTATCGATTAGTGAGACCGTTAATTTTACTGCGGATTGCGCCTGTTTTTTCGTTGCGCTGCAAAAATTAATGAAGCTCAAAAGCAGGACCAGTCCGGCATCCTAGCACAAAACTTTTTGTCGTGTGGAAAAACATCGGCTGGATTTTTCTCGCGAGTCTCTATTCAGAACTCCATGCGGTTTCTTGTCAAGTACCGCGCAAGTTAATGCCGCGTGAAATGTGCACTCGATTTTAAAACTCACTCCCACAAAAATAATTTTGTCCAGAAAATTCGTCCGCACCTCCAAGAAATATGTTCAGAACCTCGCGGAAGTCATAACACAAGGTCTCTGGAGAAATCTCGAAGCATGAGCGACCAGAATATCTGAAGCGATGGGTGCCCCATTTCTCGCGCGTTCTCTGCGCGAGAAGTGGGGATTTGGCATTAGACGGAGCCAACGACAAAGCTGTGGTTGACCGAAGCCACGAGGAGAGCGTAGCGATCCTCCTAGCGCAGTTGAAACATCCCTTCCAAATCGACGCCGAGATCTCAACCAACGAAGAAACTCGAATGCAAGAAGTCTTGTCATTCCGACGCGCGAGCCAAGCGAGACAGGAGGAATCTGTTGTCCTGTCCCAGTCGCCGCCGCCCTACGGAGATGAACTGGCTCACTTCTTCTTCATCCGCGCTCCCATCCGCAACAACTTCCTCACCGTCCCGGTCGGCAGCCGTTTCATCTGATCATGCAACTCCGTCACGGCCTCAAAGAATCCAGCCATCGCTTCAAGCCGCTCGCGCGTGTACTCCGCTCCAGCTTCCTTGGGGTCGATCTCCGCCAAACAGCGCCGCAGCATCTCCCGAGTCGGGTCAATCTCCCGCCGCTTCCTCTGCTCGATCACCAGACGAAACATCTCCCACACGTCCTTCATCGACTCATAATGTTCCCGTCGATCGCCAAGCACGTGCACCGCACGTACAATCCCCCATCCTTCGAGCTCCCGGATCGACGTGCTTACATTGGACCGCGCCACACTCAATGTCTTCGCAATATCCTCGGCAGGTAGCGCCTTCGGCGACAGATACAGCAACGCATGAATCTGCGCGACAGTCCGGTTGATCCCCCACCGCGTCCCCATCTCTCCCCAATGAAGAATGTACTGCTTCTGCAGTCCAGTAAGTTCTGCCATGACGATCCTTTCTGTATGGCCAGAATAGATCGAAACGATCTCCGCCCTCAAGTGCAAGAAGTTGCAACTTTCTCTTCTCGCTGAAACAAAAAGACACCTATCGCCGAAACCCGGCTACAATAGCGCGTTTTCCGTTGAGGGGGAATCCACTCAGGAGTGACCAAAGAATGCCCAGAACGTTGAATCGCATTCTCATTGTTTCGCTGTTTCTATCGATCGCCGCGTCCGCAGTTGCAGCGACTCCGACCCTTACCTCCATCTCGCCCGTCACCGCTTACCAGAACAGTCCCAGTCTTACTCTCACCGCAAACGGCGCGAATTTCGTGAAAGGTGCCGTCGTCTATTTTGGTTATGGGGCTCCGCTGACCACGACATTCGTAAGTTCCACCCTCCTAACCGCGATCGTCCCCGCGTCAGATCTAACCGGAACCTATAGCTATTCCGTGTATGTGCAAAATCCCGATGGGGAGCAAACCAGCACTCTGATTTTCACGGTCGTCGAACCCACGCCGTCCATTAACTTCATTTCTCCCTCTTCAATTGTTGCTGGCAGCACATCGACTTCCATCACGATCAATGGCTACAACTTCATGAGCACTGCCAAGGTGATGGTCAACAACTTCTCGGTCCCGACAACGTTCGTTAACACTCAGACTCTTCAGATCACTGCAAGCAAGGCAGAACTCAGTACCGCTCGCATTGCACAAATCGCGGTTTCGAATCCCGCTCCCGGCGGAATCTCGTCGACGCTGAGTTTCAATGTCACTTACCCCGTGAAAGTTTTGGCGCTCAATCTTCCCGCCAAAGACATCATTTGGGATCCCTACGCACAGCGCATTTACGCGTCTCTTCCCAGCAGCTACGGTTCGCACGGCAATTCGATCGCAGTCATCAACCCCGCGACCGGCAAAATCGGCGCCTATCATTTCGCCGGCAGCGAGCCCGATCAAATCGCCATCTCGGCCGATTCCAAGTACCTCTACGTGGCTCTCGATGGCAATAGTACCGTGCAGCGGTTTAATCTGCCCAGCTTTACGCCTGATATCGTGATCCCTCTCTCCGGCGGCTCTGGTGGAATGTATACGGCTTACGCCCTTGCCGTTGATCCTGCCGATTCTCACACCATCGCTGTGGCCCAGACATCCAATGAGTGCTGCTTCAACGTAGGTATCTTTTTCTATAAAGACAGCACGCAACTCCCTAATTACATCAACCAGATTATCGGCAGCCTCGTGTTCGGGGACGGATCGACTGCCTACACCTATCTCAACACCAACCTAACCCAGATCATCGTTGATTCCAATGGCGGTACCCTCGGCACTCAATGGTATGGTTTGGTCAATGGAAGCGCCATCGATTACGCTTCTGGTTTGATCTACAGCAACGGCGGCCAGGTCTTCAATCCGTCCACGGGACTGCTGGTCGGCACCTACGACGTAGGAAACAGTTGCTGTGGCAACAGCACCGCTCAAGTTCTGCCCGATCCTGCCATCAATCGCGTCTTCGCCGTGGGTGTGACACCGTTCTTCTCGGATTTTGGTATCACTACCTACGACCAGGCGAAATTCACGCCGATCGCTGTGGCTGACCTGTCTCAATTTAACGGGTTGCCTTCTCCGGCCTTGCAGTGGGGAAACGATGGCCTCGCGTTCACCGTGCAACCTTCATGCTGCAATACGCAGCCCCAGATGATTCTGGTTCAGAGTCCGGCGATGTTCGCCAAAGGAGCTTCGAATCGTACCCCGGCAACGCGATCTTTATCGCCGGCGAGCGTCGCTCACGGCAGTGGCAACCTGCTGGTTGCCGTTAAAGGAACGAACTTCGTCCCCGGCTCCCAGGTCACTTGGAACGGCATTTCCTTGTTTGCCGACTACGTTAGCGCAAAACAACTCAACCTGTACGTGCCCTCCAACTTGCTTGCCTCACCCGGCGCTGCTGATGTCATTGTGTTCAACCCGGCGCCACATGGAGGAACATCTGCATCGGTCCACTTCACCATTAATTGAGCAAAGCAAAATTCCCACCGCTCTCGTACTCTTGCGGGGCGGTGGGATCAACTATCGGTGAACCTGAGTATTTCTAGGGCGATCGGTACGGCTCTAAGGTGTCAGGGGTTTCCCTTCTCCTGTGTGCAAAGCTGTAATTCGTTCCAGTAGAAAGTGCGAAGAAACTCGGCGCGTCCAGACCGGACGCCCGCACAACAGTTTCGAACCAAAGCACCTTCAGTGCACCGGCCCGCTCCACGGATCGCTCAACGCAATCAACTGCCCCGGCGGATAATCCGCCGCAGTCAGCGGAATCCCCGCATTCTGCGCCACGATCGTCAGTACTTGGCCGCTACGGACCCCTTGAATGGTCAGGCTCTGGTTCTCCACCGAGACCACCCGGTACTCCTCGTCAAAGATGCCAGACTGCTGATAATCCATACCGCAATGTGATGCCACTACCCCAACCCAAGGCTTCACGCTAATTTTTACAAAATTTCTATTACAAACCTTGACAATCAATAACGGTTCTAATTCTCAGGCCAGACGAGCTGTTGACAATCGAGCTTCCATTCGCGACCTTCGCTCAATAGGGGTTTTACCGGCACGATCTGCTGGCGCCCGGTATGGACCGCACGACATCGCATGGTGGATATCCGATAGCGAAAGATGTATAAGAGGCCGGCAGCCACAGTTGTTATGAGGGCGGCCGAATTTACCACAAGCGCAAGGCATCCCCACCGTCCCACTTCTTTCACAATCGGATTCGAGACGGAATCCGGCAGACGACGCTGGGGATCCGAGTCAAAGAGCAGCCGTGTTCAAATGCAAACTGGAGTTTCTATGAAGAATGATCATGCTTTTCATTTCAAAGTCAATCGGCGGCATTGGTTGAAACTTGGTGTCAGCTCGATCGTAGGCGGGAGGTTGGCCGACACGTTGTTAAACGCGCAGTCAGTGACTCCGAGCTGCGCCCCTGCCATTCCACAAAATCACGAACCGTCCAACGGTGGCGCATGTCCATATCCCATTCCGTGGCTCGACAAGAATGGAAACCACAATCAACCCGCCGCGCCCAACGTAGAACTCTCCAGCATCTTTCACTTCGAAGGAAAGTTGGCGCGCTGCAGCGGCTTCCACGGGATGGGTACGGATAACAAAGGCAACCGGCTCACCTGGGGAACGCCCACCACCGACTACAGCTACATGGCCGGCGAATACTGGGCCGCCCGGCAGCCTCACGAAGGAATATTCGCCCATACATGACTGACCGTTTTCCGCGGATCGGCGATCCCCGCAAATCAGATTCACGATTTTCACTCCCCAATTTCTCCGGAAGGCCTGTATTGGGTGACTCCGGTTCCGTCCGCCGGCTTGACCTTCAGCGCTGACGGCAAGGTTGCGACCCTGCAGATGACGAATGTGCCCATCATCGATCAACCGCGTTGGCCGGCAATGGATGCCGAAAGCACTCCTGCATTTCTCGGTTTCAAATTGATCTTTAGAGCCGGCGACGAAGCCGTGCTGTACGAAGATCCGATGCGTCAGTACCGCTTCAGGGGTTTTAAAGCCGTGGCACAACTGGAAGCCGAAGTTCGAGTGCCATCGATCGACTTCACTTTCAAAACAGACCCGCTAGAGACTTCCAAAGCCGATTTCGCCGTCATCGGCACCGAAGTGAACGGCAAGTATTACTGATGAATCGGCTGACTGCCGGTGCCCGACCTTCTGCTTGTTCCAAGGGCAGGAATAATGCTGCGAGCAGGAATAATGCTGCCGATACGATGAATCGTTAGGCCCGACACAGCGCAATCTACTGCGTAGCCGCGGCCTTCAGAATGTTCGCAATTCTCTCCTCCAGCTTCTGCGCCTCGTCGTTCCGACCCAGCTTCCGCCACGCATTGGCTTCGGCCATCAGAGAATCTTTCAGTACGGGATTGTTAGCACCCTCGTTCTTCTCCATCATCCCGTTCACTCGATGCCAACAAGGCTGGGACTTCTCAGGCTTCCCCCACCGGTCATACATATCACAGAGCCCCCACAGCGGAAACAGCGTCACATTGCCGTCCGGCCCGTCCACAACTTCTTCGGCCTTTAGTGCTCGCAACAGATAGGGCTCGGCCTTGTCCCATTGACTCTGCACTTCATACAACCCCGCCAACGCCATCAGGCTTTGAGATGTCTGACCGCTATTCTCGCCCAATGAGTTTAGATTGATCTGCAGTGCGCGAGAGAAATAGCTCTCCGCCTCAACGTATTTCTTCAGTCCGGCGGCAATGCTCCCCAGAAATCGCAGTGGCTCCGTCAACCGCGGGGACCCCGGCCCAAATGTCTTCTCAATGAGCGTCATTTCCTGATGAAATGCAGCCTCTGCATCCTCGTACTTTTGCTGCATTGCATACGCATTTCCCAACTTACCGAGTGCGACCATTGTGTACTCGTTCCCAGGCGGCAAGGTCTGCGCTAGTTCCACGGCTTGCTTAAAGTACTTCTCGGATTCTTCTCCATGCCGCTCACGCATCTCTGCATCACCACCGGCAATTGCCTCTTCCACCTTCTGTAGGGTTCCGGCTGAAGAATCGAGGATCGCCACTCGTTTTTCCAGCTCCGCAGCCTCGTCCTTCTTTCCTGCTGCTCGCAAGGTGACCAAATGATCACCAAATCGTGCCTTCGCCTCCGTGTACTGTTTCTTGGGATCGATTTCGTACTCAATCACGATCTCTCCGGGCAGTGCTTTGCTCTTTCGGATCTCGTCGGCGGCTGCTCCCTTCCGGTACTGCTCTAGCGCTCCTACCCAGTCACCTTTCTTCTCCAGTTCCAAACCAATCTCTGTCATCACGTGGCCCTGCCTCGGGTCCAGGGCCAATGCTTCTTTGAATTCGGCGATCGCCAACTCACCCTGTCCGTTCCCAGCCAGCGCTTTTCCGTAGAGTTCGTGGATCTCCCAATTGCTCTGCTCAGCCGCTTCCGCATTCTTGAATTCAGCCGCAGCCCCAGCAAAGTCTTTTTTGTCCTCGAGCAGCAACTTCCCGGCGCTCTTGAACGCGTCCGAATCACTCCCATCCATCTGCTCCGCGATCCGATACTCCACGAGCGCCGCATCGTAATTTTTCTGTTTCTCCTCGATGTCACCCAGCCCGACATGTGGACGCGGATCCGCAGGATCGAGCTTCATCGCCTTGCGGTATTCTTCTTCTCCCGCCTTCAGATCGTTTACCCAGACTAAGTCGTTGCCGAGGCACACATGGCAGATTTCGAAATTCGGAAACCTCGCTTCCATTTCGCGGAAATGCTTGATGGCAGTCCGTGGTTCCTGTCGTGACAGCGCTACCCCAAGGTTGTGCCAGTACTCGGGACTATCCGGACACAACCGTTTGGCATCACGAAACTCCGCAATCGCTCCCCTCACATTCCCCACTTCCAGATACGTATTGCCGAGGTTGTAATGCGCCAGCGGATAGTCGGGATCGAGCGCAATCGCCTTTTTGTATTCCTCGATCGCCGCTTTATCGTTCCCCATCCGCTCGTACACAAGTCCAAGTCCCGAACGCGCGCCTGCATAATCCGGTTTGATTCTCAATGCTTCTTTGAACTCCGGGATCGCTGCATCGAAGTTGCGCAACCGGCTGAGTACGAGCCCGGCGTTCATGTGCGCCTCGGCATCCTGCGGATCTTCAGCAATCACAGTCTTCGCTTGGTTGAAAGCCGCCTCATCATCTTGCAGGCGGTAGAGAACATAGGCAGCCTTGTCGCGGACCTCCGGAAAATCCGGATCCTTCTGCATGATCTCGTCATACACCGCCGCCGAACTCTCGAACTGCACTCTCAGTTGCAGTACCTCTGCCATCACAAACCCGGTTTCCATCCGCGCGAAGCTCGAGTCGAGCGCCTCACTCAGCTTCGTTGATGCCTCGTCATACTTTCTCTGCCTGATCAATACGGCCGCATCACTCAGCTTGCCCAATAACTCCATGTCCGGCTTTACCGAGTCGTGCTCGTCGACTCTTGCACTCTTCAAAGCGGCAATCACCCCGCCATCCGCGCCCGCCTTCTTCATAAGTCCAAGAAACGCGTCGTCCGGATGGAAATTCAATCCCCGCGTCGCGATGTCATGCGCAATGTTTTCCTGCAACGCGCCGCCAGCCTCGATCGCCATCACCTCGCTGGCGCGCAAGGGACGTGGTGAATTCTGCGTGGCGGCACTCCGAAGAAAAGTGGAAGTCAATAGAACAAGAACGAAGACGGGCAGGCGCACACCAATACGCGACATGAAGCCTCCGGTGGGATGACCTCAGATCCTATCTCCCGCCGGATCTCATTTCCCGTTACCTTCGTACACACACGAACGATGATGACTGTCTCGGTCCCTCAATCGATCTGAATCCGCTGTTGTTTTCACACTTCCCGGACTAGTCCTCACCGAGCCTGCCCTAAGGCGAATGAGGAAGGGATCCCCATAGACTCCGCAAAGGCTCCGCTGCTCTCACACTCGGCCGCATGAACCGAAGAGCTACACCCTCGTAACTTTCCCCGTCACCCGCATGTCCATATCCTCAAGAGTATTTCGCGGGAGAGGCCAATATCATGAACATCTTCTCCGCCATCCTTCTCTCATTTCTCCCAAAGCGCTATCGCGACCACTTCACGCATTTCGCGATCCCCGATGGAGCTGTTGTCACCAGTGGGTTCCTGCAAGCGTTCCTAAGCCTCGGCTTGCTCTTCACCGACTATCACGCCTTCATGACCGCTCGCCTGGCCTCAATTCCTGTCGAAACCATGGAGAAGGTCGCCGAGAAGGGTGGAGAGTCGGCAGTCATGGGCTTTGGCGGCTTCTTCATGATGGAGTACATGCTCCGCCTGACGCCGGTTCTCCTTATTTATTTCCTGCTAGAAGGGCTGGTACGTGTCATCGCTTCCATCGCTGCTGGCGAAGCCGTCCCAACGTTGCCGTTGAAGTTGATCGAAGTCGCAGACGCCCATCTCAGCGCAAAGAACCACGAAAAAAAGATGGGCGCCAGAATCCGTGATGAAGTTCAGCTCGACGCCAATGGACACGACCTGCAGATTGCCAGTTGCCGCCCCAAGCCGTGGACAAGGCTCACCGCGATCTCTCATGAAGGTCAGTTTTACGAGCTTGTCTTGGAAAGCAAAGCGACGGCGCCGCGCCCCTTCGTTTACATCCTCCGCAAAAAGCCGCCCACAGCCGTCATCCGCGGCATCTACCCCTACGACCCGGACGAGGTCCTCGAGCAGAAATAGCTGGACTTTTCACGAGTTGTCATCGGGGCACCGGCGAAGCCAGCGCTTGTCGTTGCGCCTAAAGTGTTAAAAGGTCAATTGACCGAGATCCGCAACGGGGAACCTGCCCGGAAGGGCGACTGAAAATAGCCCGGCGTTTCTAACGCCGGATAACGCCGTCAAAGAGCGAATGCATCCCGGAGGGATGCCGGAGGGATGCTTGATCCTTCTTGGAGCGACAATCGCGGGAAGTTGGCGGACGCGGGATGCGACGCGACATTTGCCGACGGTCTCGAATCTGCCTCTTCGCCATCCGCCGGATTAGGCCTCAGCCTTAACTCTCGGCCTCCACAAACCAAACCCAGCCATGCAATAAAGCACGACCGCAATCAACAAAAGAGCGCGCAGACCAAACGTAAGCGAGAGATTTTCCAGCAGTCCTCCGGTCACCGCGCCCAATACATTTGCGTTCAGAGCCGCGCTCGGAGAAGGCGCATCCTTGAACGTCGATGAAAAAAGGACGCCGGCGAACACAACAGGGATGGAGAATACACAGATCGCTATGATCCCCAATGCAGTCGAAGGAACCGCGATTCGATCAAACGGAAACCAGTAGGCGAAAACCAGCGATGCCACCAGGCCTGCCCAGATCCACGGTTTCGGTGCCAGCTGTTTTCTTTCGACGATTACGTTGGCCAAGAGCAACGCGATCAATAATGCCGAGATCGCAATTCCATTTACCTGCCAGATGGTTCCAAAGAACAACGCAATTCGGCTGATAATCTGCGTCTCTAGCAACAGGAATCCAGCACCCATGCTGAAGAAAAACAGGAAGAATCGGGACGGAGCTCCAGTCGTTCGCCGGACCGATGCGTAAAAAGCTAGAGCGACCAGGATGACCAGCAGCCCGACGGAATAATAGATACGCGGAATTCGATGATCCCTCTGGTATAAGTACGGCCAGTCATCGGTTGTAACCGGCACGGCCGCTTGACTAAAGGAGGCAGGGTTCGCATTGACGAACTCTGCAAGCTTCCGATCTGTTGAGAGAACATCGCGAATCCGATTGTTGCGAGAAGCGACAAAACATGTCGCTCCGCCCGAGTAGTCGGGCTCAGCTCTGAAGACCAGCGTTGGCGGTGTGAGTGCCTGATCCAAAATCTCGCGTAATCTGGCCCCCATCCAATCCCGCTCCACTCTGAACTTTACAAAAATGATTCCTTCGGGCGTCAAAAGTTGAGCCGCCTCGTGAAACGCCTCTTGGGTGTAGACGAAATTGTCGATTCGCACGTTCGCAAAATCCGAAAACTGCACGTGGGAATCGAGCAAGCCGAAAAGAATCAAGTCGTAATGCTGGTCCGTCCGCTTCAGAAAGTTTCTCGCATCGGTGAGATGCACTCTCACCCGCGGAGAGTCGTAAGGGTGTTCTGGATGCTCGCGCTTTCCTAGACCAATGATTGCCGGATCGATTTCTACTGCATCAACGCTGCTGGCGCCGTTCCGCAGGGCTCCGGCGACGTCATTGCCGGTTCCAGAGCCCACGACCAGAACCTTTGGAGACGGTACGGCAAATTGAAATGGGACATTGTAGCGGGTGTAATCCGATTCAGATCCCAACTCCGGGTTGCGGGCAAGAAACTCCGGTGAAAGGTTCAGTGTCTCCTGGTAAAAAGTGTGGTTGATCTGAAGAAAACCTCCTCGCAGCTCTCCCTTCGGCGTGTATTCGCGTCTGTATTGGATTTGTTGGTAGGGTGTCCAGTGGATTTGAGTATCTTGTTGCGTCGGATCTTGTACGAGTAGCGCCAGCGGCACCAGCAGGCTCGCGACGAAAATTCCGTGCTTACGGTCACTCTGAAGAACCGCGAATCCCAGCAACACAACGCCCATCCAAATCACTGGCGGGAACATCCAGCTGCTTACGAGAAAAAAGATCGCGACTCCGATCAGGCTTCCAAATAGATTGAGCGAATAGCCGTGCAGCGGTCTGGCAGCATGGTCGATTTGTTGGCTGACAATCTGCCCCAGGGGGATAAACACCAAAACAATCAACACGAAGATACAGCCGGAAAAAGCTGCAGCTGCGAGGAAATATCCCCATCCGATCGCTCTTGGCGCGCTCCAGACTGCACTGTCGCTTGCCCCTCCTAGAATGCGAGAAAACATTGTCGGCATGAATCCTTCATTCCATGGAATGCGCACCAGCAACAGGACGCATAGAAAGGCCTTAAGCGCTGACGACCACCGGACTCTCTGTCCCGCCAGAGCACATCCCAGTCCGAAACCAAGGAAACACAGCAGCAGGGCAAGATTCTTGAAATATGCGAAGATCCATAACTCCACCGCGATCCAACGTATCAACGCCAACTCGGCAAATAACGTCAGAAAACTCGCCAGCAAGAGTTGCCATGCGTTCCAATCCAGGCCCCTCTTGTTCAGCGAGATCGGCGGGGTCTTCGCGTGTCGCTGCGCAACCCACTCGATGATGCGTGCGACAACCAAAAGAGCAGCTGCCGCAAGAAAGGGAATGGTTCGAGAGCTCATTGTGGGTAAGCAGAATTGAAACACGTTATCTTACGACGAGCGGGCCGAATTCGGGAGAGCCCGCCTACCCGCCATCTGTTTCCCCTGTGTTCCTGTGTGCCCCCTGTGGTGAAGGATGTTGAAGTTGCTCCGCCCGCTCTACAATCGAGACTGGATGGACACAGTCCGCATAACCGAACTGTTAGAGCCCTACGTAGGCGTGGCCAACGGCCAACGACTAACGACCAATGACTTACAAAGTATATCGATATATATCGATCTATTAAATCGCTGGAACTCCCGCACTAACCTCACCGCAATCCGCAACGAAGAAGAAATCGTAACCCGCCACTTCGGCGAAAGCCTCTTCGCCGCCCGCCAGTTGTTTCCCCTGTGTTCCTCTGTGCCCACCGTGGTGAAGGGTGTTGAAGTTGCCGACATCGGCTCAGGCGCCGGCTTCCCAGGCGTCCCCATCAAACTCTGGGCCCCTGAGATCTCCCTCACCCTGATCGAGTCGAATCACAAGAAAGCCACCTTTCTTCGTGAGGTCGCCCGTGCCCTTACATTGACGGATATCAATATAATAAATGTCCGCGCAGAAGCCCTGGCCGGCGAGACGTTCGACGTCGTCACCCTCCGCGCCGTCGAGCGCTTCGACGCCACTCTTTCCATCGCCGCCCGGCTTGTAGCCCCCGGTGGTCGCCTGACTCTACTGATCGGCTCTGCCCAATACGGATCCGCCCAGGCAGCGCTCCCCACATTCACTTGGCAGGACCCAGTCCCAATTCCACGTTCTGAGTCCAGGATCGTGGCCCTCGGTAGCCGTCCCGAGTAGCTCAACAGCGGTAATCCGAAATGAATAGGCGGCACGTAAGCCATAAAGTGGGAAAATAATCAAGAAAAACAGCGATAAATAGTTTATAAATTACTGTAAATAAACAAAAGTGGTAAATATATGCATAGTGTTGCAAAATGCAACACTTTGGCGGAAGTTTTCCACAGTGTTCCTGCAGGAACACTTCTCCAATTTCTGCACGCTCCCCCCTTAAGGATTGCAAGAAATGTTCCTGCAGGAACATTTCTTAGATTCTCTAACGCAACACGCACGTAGAACCTCTCGTCATTTCAGATAAGCTATCTCTCACGCCATACTACCCTCTGAAAGGCTAGCCATCGAATGCAGCAATGAAAACCTAATTCGCTCAAGTGTTCCTGCAGGAACACTCGACTGATCAGAGCGTATGTTGTCAGAATGTTCCTGCAGAACATTGGACGCGTTTTGCACATCAATTCACTTACTTGCACAGCACTTCTTGATTGAAATTGAGTTATGAACAGAAGTATCCTGCCAATGCTCTAGCTTCTCCTTACAATTCAATGGGACGTGTAATCGCGGTTGCCAACCAGAAGGGTGGCGTCGGCAAGACTACGACCGCCATCAACTTGGCCGCTTCCTTCGCGGCTGCTGAAGTCAACACGCTGCTGGTCGACTGCGATCCGCAATCGAATGCCACCAGCGGCATGGGCTTCGTCAAGGATCCTGAGCGCGTCAACTCCTATCATCTCTTGATGGGTGCGGCCACAGGCGAAGAGGCACTGCTCACTACAGAGCTCGATCAGCTATGGCTCATTCCATCGCACAAGAATCTGATTGGGGCAAACCTTGAACTGGTTGATGCTGATGGGCGCGAGTTCAGGATGCGTGAGGCGCTCGCGCCTCTGCGCGATCGCTTTCAGTTCATCGTGCTTGACTGTCCGCCTGCTCTTGACCTGCTTACGCTGAACGCGCTGGTTGCTGCTGATGCTGTGCTGATTCCAATGCAGGCAGAATACTTTGCGCTTGAAGGAATCAGTGAGCTGCTTGATACGATCGAGCGCATACGAGGGAGCTTCAATCCTGAATTAGGTGTTGAAGGTGTAGTGCTCACGATGCTTGATGAGCGCACGAACCTGGCGCAGCAAGTGATGGCTGAGTTGAAGAACTACTTTGGTGACAAGCTGTGCAAGGCTACTGTGCCGCGAAACATCAGGCTGGCTGAGGCGCCAAGCCATGGCAAACCGGCGCTGATGTACGATCCACGATCGAAAGGCGCTGAGAGCTACATACGGCTCGCCAAGGAGCTGATTGAACGGTCTGCTGGCTTCGGGCTTCAGGCTTCGGAACCACTTACCACAGAGGGCACAGAGGAACACAGAGAGGATGGTGTGCAGCAGATGCCGGGTGCGGAGGAGATGGATAAGACGGCCTAGTATATTGATTGACATCGATGTATTAGATTGATGGATGTCTATATATCGCTTGATCGCTCTCCTCGCATGCAGAAGGGCACTTTGGCGGAGAGCATCCAATTTGGCAACAGGAGAGGCGCAGCGGGCAGGGATCCTTCGACTGCGTTGCCGCACATTTCGTGCGCAGCAACTTCGCTCAGGATGACATTTCTTTGGGGTGTGTGGACTAGGGATAACAAATGACAACTTCTACTGCTGAGAATTTGGCGGGGCATTCCGACAAGGATAAAGACAAAGAGAAGATGGAGAAGCGGCGGGCCTTGGGCCGCGGGCTGGCTTCGTTGCTGCCAGGGCCGCGGGTGGTGCCGGGCGTGGGTGCTCCGGGCCAGCGTGGCGCAGTTGTGGGCGGACCGCAGGTTCCTCCCTCCGGTCGGAATGACAGCGCTTCGGCAACTCCTACGACGACCACCGGGGCTGAAGCCCCTGCGCCTATCTCGACGCCTGACGCGGCCCTTAAGGGCCGCTCTTCCACGGAGCCGGATACGGTTTCGCTCCACGAGAGTGCAGCTGTGATTGAGCCCACTGCGACTTCTGCGGATTCTGGTGTGCCATCCGACAGCACGCGGGCGGGGGCGCCCGCGCCACACGCGACCGAACCACAGCTGCATTCTGCGGGATCGCACTACGAGGTGGCTTATTCGGATCCGCCGGGGGATTTGGCTGGGCGGCCTGCCAGCGATCCGAGAGGGTTTCAGCCTGCTTATGACTCGACCGCGGCTGACGGCACTTTGACGATTAACGCGCAGGCGGAACGGCGTGTTCCGACGAATCTCGTGATCAATTTGGAGATTGCGCAGGTCGACAAGAATCCGTTTCAGACTCGGTATGTGGAAGATGACGACGCTCTGCTGGAACTGGCGGAGTCGATCAAAGCGAATGGGGTGGTACAGCCGATTGTGGTGCGTCCGGCGGAGGAAGAGGGACGGTTCGTCCTGATACTGGGCGAGCGACGGTTGCATGCGTCGAAGAAAGCTGGGATGACCCGCATTCCGGCGCTGGTGCGGCGAGTGTCAGACCAGCAAGCTGCAGAGATGACGATAGTCGAAAACCTGCAGCGCGAGGATCTGAGTCCGCTGGAGCAGGCGGAAGCGTTTCGAGTTTTGAGCAATCAATTCGCGATGACGCAGCAGCAGATTGCGGAGCGCGTGGGATTGTCGCGCGTTTCGGTAGCGAACTACATGCGGCTGCTGAAGCTGCCCCGCGAAGTGATGCAGATGCTCGCAGAGAAGCGTCTGACTTTCGGGCAGGCGAAGGAACTTCTGAAGCTGGGCGAGAACGACCGGATTGCGGAAGCGGCGCTGTATGCGGTGAAGAAGGGGATGAATATCGAGCAGATCGAGATGCTCGTGTTGCGGATGGATGGCTTGCTGGATCCGTTGCCCGACATGCCGGGTGTGAGCAAAGAGAAGAAGACCGGCGGGGCGAGGTGGGTGGACCCGAATGTGCGATCTGCCCAGATGGATCTGGAGAGGATGCTCGGAGTGAGGGTGCGCATTCGGGATCGGAAGGGGAAGGGGAAAATCGTGATTGAGTATTCGACCGTGGATGATTACGAGAGAGTGGTGGAGATGTTGCGCGGGAAAAAGTAGGTAGTCCTGAGTCGTGAGTCCCGAGTTGTGAGCGAGGCGGCCTTTTGGCTGCCTTTTTTTGCGGGATCAAGATGGTTACGGGGTGGAGTATTGGGACAATTTTCGGGTTAGTTTGTCCCAGCTGACTATCAAATTCGGCTGATTCGGGTTGAGTTAGTGGGATGAGTCGAGCTTCTTTTTGGCCGCACGGAGAAAAATCTTCAACCCCAGGGAACACAGGATTTCACAGGGTTACGGCAAGATACTTATTCCTGAGTCGTCAGTCCCGAGTCGTGGGCGGAGAGCCGGTCGGAGACCTTTCTCTTTTGGGGCATCTAGTTCGTTACTGAGTGGAAAGGAAAGCGGATTTCGTATTCCCTCCGCGGCCTCAGTTGTCTCTTTTCTGTCAGTCTTGGGTCGATGGTGGGAGGAACTTTGCATTTTTCGCGAAAACGACTCAATGACGGCACGGCGAGTGTGCGATATTCAGTGCCAGTTTGCACTGGGACCAATGCGGAGGACCTCGGGAATCAAAGTGATTACGAGGTGGTACATACCCCACGGAAGTAGATGAGAATCCCTGCAGGATGCGCTTAAAACCCGTGAGGATCCTCGCCAAGTGGGAAGAATGAATATGTTAACCATTTAGATTCCTCTTTTGACACTCACGAACAGAGAAGCAAAACCCCTTCAACCACGAGGGGCACGAAGGCGCACGAAGGAAGGCACGACAGATTGCTCCCGTCTGCCTGGACACGGGGTTAGTGCTGGTTTTTGAGAACTAGTTCCTGACGGAGCGTGTAAGCGCTGACATCCAGGTGATCGAAGTCTTTCAGGAGGTCGAGGGAGACTTGATCGGACTGGTGATCGCCAGAGAGCAGAGTCACTACAACCGTCTTTGGTTTGCGCTCGCACTTGGCGTGGATACCTTTGAATAGGGGTTTGCTGCTCTGGGTGAGGAATTCGATCGGGATCCGGAAAGCGTTGTTCTCAAGATTTGTTTCGGCTGATTCGCCCGGCTGTTTGGGATAGAGAAGTTGCACTTGAATCCTGGAGTTCGATTGCGGATTTTCTACGCGCCCGCGAACCATGACGGTGTTGACGGGGCATTGGGCGAGGGCGACGGGAACGCAGACTGAAATGCAGAACAGAGGAATGAATAGGATGCGCGAGGACATGAGAACCGGCCCTCCGTATCGATGATTGTATTCCTTTGCTGGATGGCTCGGACGATGACTTCCCGGTGGTATTGACCAAAACCCTTTAACCACCAAGGGCACGAAGGTACACGAAGGAAAAGCCCGCGCCGACGCACACAGAGTCCTTCGACTGTGCTGCGAATCGCTTCGTTTGCGGCTTCGTTTCGGATGACAGATTTGGAATATGGGCGGATGTGAGCGCGAGACGCGCTCCCGACAGCCGGCGGGTCGCCGGCGCTACGATGTCGCGACTGTTAGGTCGAACGTATTCGGACTGCCGAGTTGGAGGATGAAGGCTTCGGCCTTTTTCGTGGCGGCCTGGAAGCCGCGGAAGGTGGCTACTGTGTCCTGGAGCGGGTAGTAGAAATCCGGAGTCTGGCTGGCGTGGGCGTAGCAGGCTGACTTCTTCATATCGGCAACGGCGGTGATATCGACGTAGTGCGTGGGCGCGGGGAACTGGACGGTGTCTTCCCCGTCGGAGACTTCGAAGTAGTAAAGAGCGAAGCGGTGCTTGAGCTGCTTCCAGGATTCGAAGGTGAGGTTGGCGATGGCGCGGTGGTCGGGATGGTTGTCGATGGGCCAGTGGGTGATGACGGCGTCGGGAGCTTCGGCTTCGATAATTTTCTGGAAGGACTGGTAGTGGTCGTTGTCGACGATGGCGTGTCCGTTCTTCTGGTTGGCGTAGAGTGGGCGGGCTTTGAGGATCTCGCAGGCGCGCTTGGCTTCGGCAATGCGGATTTCGGCGGAAGTTTCCCAGGCGCCGTCGTTGAGGTAGAGGAGGGTGACGTCGTGTCCGGCGGAGGTGAGGCGGGCGATGGTGCCTCCGGCGGCGTATTCGGGGTCGCCGGGGTGGCCTCCGGTGACTACAATTTTGTATTTACGTTTTTCCTGGGCTAGGGTTGTGGTGGCGGCGGCAGCGGTGAGGGGGATGGCTTTTAGGAGGTCGCGTCGGTTCATTCTGAGTCCCTGGGTTTGGTCGAGGAGAGTGTATCGCGCCACGGGGGCTAAGGCCCCTTCTATTTGGAGGCTTGAACGCGGCGCTGAAGCGCCGCTCTTCCACGGAGGCGCCTGCGATCGAGATGAGGTTGTCGGAGAGGGATAAGACAGCGGATTCCACCTTCGTCGCTGTGCGACTCGTCGGAATGACAGAGACATTGTTAGATCTGAAACTCTGGAGACAGCGCCCAGAGTTGAGGTCACAAGTCAAAAGTCCCTACTCCTGGCGCAAACTGCGCGGCAGAAATGGGCGTCCATTCGTGGTTGGTTTCCTCACTGC